>Ga0194110_10001625_pt1 | contig 28868 bp, 29 predicted proteins | sample TA2Kig1200mmetaG_FD_146192 | JGI IMG/M metagenome (GOLD analysis project Ga0194110, IMG submission 146192) | Freshwater microbial communities from Lake Tanganyika, Tanzania - TA2015032 Kigoma Deep Cast 1200m | ecosystem: Environmental > Aquatic > Freshwater > Lake | place: Tanzania: Lake...
GGAGGTGGAAGGGCAACTGCGCCAAGGGCTGGCGGCGCAAGCCTGGGGGGCGCCGCTCGCGGCGCTGCCGGGCCAGCTGCGCCAGGCGGCCGTGGCCTTCTGCAGCGAGGGGGTGCCCCTGGTGGGTGCGCTGGCGGCGGCGCCTGGCTTGTGGGCGTTCACCGGCTTCAGTGCGGGGTTCAGTCAAGTGCCAGTGTTGGCGCCACTGCTGGCCGAGGCCCTTGTGTCGGGGGGAGCGCGGGCGGAAGCGGCGATGCGGCGCTTGCAGCAGCTGGGCCTGGGGCGGCCGGACTAGGCGGGGGCTGACAGGTGTCCTTGAATCCTGCAAGCTGGGCGCCATGATCCAAGCCACTCCAACCCCTGCCCAGCCGTGGCCCCGCCGGCAATGGCAGCAGATGCAGACGCGCTGGCAGGGACTGAGCGATCACAACCAGGTGGGTGTGAGCCTGGCGGGTGTGGGCGGTGTGCTGGTGCTGTGGGCCCTGTTCTGGCCCGTGCCCACTGAGGTGGAAGGCATGGGCGTGATGATCTACCCCAACAACGCCGGCACCTTCCTGCTGGCGGGCGTTGCCCTGGCGCTGGCCCTGATCACCCTCTCCCAACGCGCCAACGGCGGCCCGCCGCCGGAGATTGATCCTGCGCAGGATCAGAAGAGGAAGCGGTAGCGGCCGTCGCCGCCGGGGTCATCGCTGCTGGAGTCACCGCTGCTGCCGTCCAGCACCGGCTGGGGCCAGTCGGCCTCCCAGTAGCTGATGTCGTTGCGGTAGAAGGGCCGCCCGCCCAGCCGCTTGGTCTCCAGTTGGGTGGTGCCCATGGCGGTGATCAGCCCGCCCAGTTCCATCGGCCCGAGATCGGTTTTGAGGTCCTTGCCGGCGGCCGCCAGCAGCACCGGCAGCCGCACCAGATGCTCGGGCCGGGTGAGCTTGCGGAACAGGGCCTGCAGGGCTAGCTGCTGGCGTTCCAGCCGGCCGATGTCGCCCATTTCATCGTGGCGGAACCGCAGGAACCCCTCCAGGTCGCGGCCCTTCAGGGTCTGCAGGCCCGGTTGCAGGTCGATGTAAAGCCCCTGGCTGTGGTCGGTGTAGGCCATCCGTTTGGGCACATCCACCTCGATGCCGCCGAGGGCATCGGCCATGCGCCGGATCGCTGCCAGGTTCACCACCACGTGGTGGGTGATCGGCCGGCCCAGTTTGCGGGCCAGTTCCCGTTTGAGTAAGTCGGGGCCCCCCAGGCTGTAAAGGGCATTGATTTTGTGGGGGCCGTAGCCCTCGGCCTCGATGTAGGTGTCGCGGGGCACCTGGGTGATCCGGGTGATGCCGCCATCCACCCGCAGGCTGGCAATCACATCGGTGTTGCCACCGCCCACATCGGTGCCCAGCAGGAGGATGTCCTGGTTGGTGATGCCACTCCAGGCGGCAAACGGATTGGTGATGGCGTTGTTGGTGCCCGTGCTGGTTTCGTTGAGCAGCTCCGAGAGCGGCGCCGCCAGCAGCAGACCACTACCCAGACCCACGCCGATCGCCACCAGCACGGAGCCGCGTCGGCTCGGCTTGCGGGGGCCTTTGGCCTGAGGGGTTCTCATCCCTCAAAACCTATTGCACGATCAGGGCTCAGAGCCGCAGGGGTTCGCCGCTGCGCAGACCGGCCTGCACCCGCCAGAGGTTGGCATAGGCCCCATCGGCGGCGATCAGCTGCTCGTGGCGGCCGCTTTCCACGATCTGCCCCTGCTCCAGCACCACGATCCGATCGGCGTGGCGCACGGTGGAGAGCCGGTGGGCGATCACCAGGGTGGTGCGCTCGGCGGTGATCAGATCGAGGGAGCGCTGGATGGCGGCCTCGGTGTCGTTGTCGACCGCCGCGGTGGCCTCATCGAGGATCAGCACCGGCGGATTTTTGAGGATGGCGCGGGCCAGGGCGATGCGCTGGCGCTGGCCGCCACTGAGCCGTTGGCCCCGTTCGCCCACCACCGTGTCGTAACCCTGGGGTAGGGCCTCGATGAAGGCAGCCGCCTCGGCCAGTTGGGCCGCCCGCTCGATCGCGGCGCGGGGTGCCTCGAAGCTGCCGTAGGCGATGTTCTCGGCCACCGTGCCGTGAAACAAAAACACCTCCTGGCTCACCAGGCCGATGGCGCGGCGCAGGTCGTCGAGACGCAGCTCGCTGATGGGGTTGCCATCGAGGCGGATGGTGCCCGCCTGGATCGCATAGAGCCGCAGCAGCAGCTTCACGATCGTGCTCTTGCCCGAACCGGTGGCACCCACGATGCCGATCGTGCTGCCGGCGGGCACCTGCAGGTTGAAGTGGCGCAGCAGGGGCTCGCGACCGGCGTAGGCGAAGGTCACGTCCTCAAAGCGGAGCTCCCCCTTCACCTGGGCGAGGGGCAGGGGCCGGCCACCGCTGGCGATGGCGATCGGCGTGTCGACCAGGTCCAGCACCCGGTTGGTGGAGGCCATCGCTCGCTGGTAGTCGTCGAGGGTGCGGCCCAGGGTGGTGAGGGGCCACAGCAGCCGCTGGGTGATGAACACCAGGAAGCTGTAGGTGCCCACGGCGATGGCACCGCGCCAGGCCTGCAATCCGCCGATCACCAGGATCGCCAGGAAGGCGAACAGGATCGCGAAGCGAATCAGGGGAATGAAGGCGGCCGAGAGCCGGATGGCCCGAGCATTGCTGCGGCGATAGGCCTGGCTCTGTTCCCCGAGTCGCGCGGTTTCCCAGGCCTCCGCCGTGTAGCTCTTGATCGTGAGCATGCCGCCGAGGTTGTTGGCCAGGCGACTGGCCAGATCCCCCGCCCGCTCGCGCACCTCGGCGTAACGGGGAGCCAACCGCTTCTGGAAGCGCAGCGACCCCCAGAGGATCACGGGAATCGGCAGGAATGACACCCCCGCCACCAGCGGCGAGAGCCACAGCATCGCGGCACCCACCGCCAGCACCGTGGTGAGCAGCTGCAGGATCTCGTTGGCGCCGTGGTCGAGAAAGCGTTCCAGCTGGTTGATGTCGTCGTTGAGGATCGTGAGCAGCCGGCCGCTGCTGCTGGCTTCGAAGAAGCCCATCTCCAGCTGCTGCAGGTGGCCGTAGGCCTCCAGCCGCAGCTCGTGCTGCACGGTTTGGGCCAGGTTGCGCCAGAGCAGGGCGTAGAGGTATTCGAACAGGGATTCGGCGCTCCAGATCACAAACGAGAGCCCCGCCAGCACACCCAGCTGGCCTGGCACGGAGGTCACGCCCAGGGCCGCCAGCCAGGAGGTGTCCTGCTGCACCACCACATCCACCGCCAGGCCGATCAGCACCGGTGGGGCCAGATCAAAGAGTTTGTTGAGCACCGAGCAGCTGGCGGCTAGCCACACCCGGCGTCGGTGCGGCCGGAGGGTGTGCAACAGCCGCTCCAGGGTGGTGGAGCTGGTGGCGGTCTGGGGCGACATGGCCGGCTGCGGAACAACGTGCCAACGATGTTGCCCCCCGCTGCTGAACCGTGCGATCTCGGCCCAGCAAAAAACCCCTGGCCGTGGGGTGATCCACAGCCAGGGGTCCAGGTTGTTGTTTGGTCGGAAGACTTACCAGCGGTTGCCGCCACCACCGCCGTAGCCGCCGCCACCACCACCACGGTTGCCGCGGCCACCGCCACCACCACCACCTTCACGGGGGGTGGCTTTGTTAACGCGAATCATGCGGCCCATCCACTCGACGTCCTGGAGGTCGTCGATGGCTTTCTGTTCCGCTGCATCGTCGGCCAGTTCGACAAAGGCGAAGCCGCGCTTGCGACCGGTTTCCCGGTCCAGGGGCAGGCTGCACTGGCGCACCTCTCCGTATTGGCCGAAGAGATCAAGCAGGTCCTCGCGTTCGGCTTGGAACGAGAGGTTGCCAACGTAAATGGTCATTAATGGAGCAAATCCTGGAACTGATTCGGTTGACGTCGCGCTTCCTCGGGAATGCCAGTGGGAACTGAGCGCGCCGAAGGGAGCCTGAACGCCTTGGAATCACTCCCAACCCTACCGGTTTGCTGGGCCTGCCCACCCCGTGAGAGCGGGAATCATGGAGAAGCGTGAAGCCCTTCTGAAGAGACTCTGGAGTTCCCAAGGCGATCCCCAGTAGCGTTCCATTGTCAGCAAATCCTGATTAACCGCGACCCCGTGATGACGGCCCCTGTTCCTTGGAGCCTCGCCTGGCGCGAGGATGGAGACCTAGCTCCCCAGGATCGTTTCGACCTGCTGCAGACCCTGGTGACCAGCGAAAGCTTGGACGTTCAGGTCTCGCTGATCGCCGCTGTTGAAAGGCTCTCGGTGCCGGAGTTAACCAGTGTGAGTGTGGGAGACGTGACCAGTCTCTGCGCCTGAGGGCGCCCACACACCGCGTGGGCATCTTCGACGTCGCTGCCTTGGGCGACTCGCTCGCCAACGCAACCACAGGTGCGATCAAGCTGCGCTGGCGGGACGCTTTTGCCCGCCTTCTGCAGATCAGCCTGATAGGCCGATAGGCAGAAGGCTTTCACCACCTCCGAGACGCTGATGCCCCGGCTGGATGGAACCAGCCCGGCCAGCCCCAGACACAGCAGGCCGATGGGGAGGATTCGCGCCGGTCTTGGTGACATGGAGCAGGGTCGGGCGGTTGGCATGCCTGGCGCCCGAGACGGTTACCCCTGCAGTCGGGAGAGCTGGAGTGGCTTGTTCATCACCCGTAGCTGCCTCAGGCCCTGGAAGACCTCATCGGGCATGCCCTTGGGTAAGTCCACGGTGCTGTGGGTGTCGAAGATCTGGATGCGGCCGATCGAGCGACCGTTCAGACCCGCCTCATTGGCAATGGCGCCCACGATGTTGCCGGGCTTGATCCGGTCGCGCCAGCCCACCTCGACGCGGAAGCGCTCCATGTGATCCTCGGGCGGACCCATGGGCCGCTCGCCCCGGAGTCCCCGATCGGCATCACGTCCCATCTCGCGCCCCCGACCCCGATCACGCCCGAAGTCCCGTCCCCCATCCCGTCCGCTATCCCGACCGGGACCACTCGGCCGCACCTGGTGGAAATTCTCTTCACCCTGCAGCAGCAGCGGTTTGCCCGCCAGGCTCAGCTCGAGAGCGGCCAGCGCCAGCTGCTCGGGGCTCGAGCCTTGCTCCTGGGCCACCCGTTGCAGGATTTCGCTGAGCAGGGCCCGTTCCTGATCGCTGCTGGAGGGTGTCTGCAGGCAGTTGGTCAGTTTGCTGCGCATCCGGTCCAGCCGGTTCTGGTTGATGGTGGCGTTGCTGGGCACCTCCATCTCTTCGATCGGTTTGCCCACGGCCCGTTCGAGGCCGCCCAGGAAGCGGCGCTCCCGGGGGGTGAGAAACAGGATGGCGTCGCCGCTGCGGCCCGCCCGCCCCGTGCGACCGATCCGGTGCACGTAGGCCTCGGAATCGAAGGGAATGTCGTAGTTGATCACCAGGCCGATGCGGTCGACATCGAGGCCACGGGCCGCCACGTCGGTGGCCACCAGCACATCCACCTGGCCGCTCTTGAGGCGTTCGATGGTGCGCTCCCGCTGGGCCTGGGGCACGTCGCCATTGAGCACCGCCACGTCGTAGCCGTGCTGCTCCAGCGATTCAGCCACGGTGATGGTGATCGCCTTGGTGCGGGCAAAGATGATCACCCCTTCACTGGTCTCGGCCTCGAGCACCCGCTCCAGAGCCGCCAGTTTGTGGGGCGCATGCACCATCAGGAAGCGCTGACGGATGCGGCTGGCATCGGCGGCCTTCTGCTTGATCGTGATCTCGGCGGGCGCATTGAGATATTTCTGGGAGATCCGCCGGATTTCGGCCGGCATGGTGGCGGAAAACAGCACCACCTGACGCTTTTCAGGTAGCTGCTCGAGCACCCATTCGACGTCGTCGATGAAGCCCATGCGCAGCATTTCGTCGGCCTCGTCGAGCACCAGGGCCCGCAGATTGGAGAGGTCGAGGGTTCCCTGGCGCATGTGGTCCATCACCCGGCCGGGGGTGCCCACCACAATCTGAACGCCACGCTTGAGCTGGTGAATCTGGTCGCGGAAGTCGGCGCCGCCGTAGATGGCCAAGGTGCGCACACCGCTGAGGTGGGTGGCATAGCTGTTGAAGGCATCAGCCACCTGCAGGGCCAGCTCCCGGGTGGGGGCGAGCACCAGCACCTGGGGCTTGCGTTCCGCCGGATCGAGGGCGGCCAGCATCGGCAGGGCGAAGGCGGCGGTTTTGCCGGTGCCCGTTTGTGCCTGGCCCACCAGGTCGCGACCGAGTAGCAGCTCGGGGATAGCGGCCTTCTGGATCGGCGAGGGCTCCTGATAGCCGATGGCCTCCAGGGCTTTCAGCAGCTCGGGGCCGAAGCCAAAGCGGGCAAATCCCTGGCTGGCCTTGTCGTCTGCAGGCTTGGTGTCTGCAGGGGTCGACTCCACGGGGAGATCGGTCGACGTCTCAACAGACGCATTGATTTCGACGGAGCAGGTGAAACTGCCGCCGTTGGAAAGTTCGGTCACTGGATTCAATTCGGCCTGGTGAAGCAGAACTTGGTGAAGTTCTGGCTGGTGAGGTCCTTCAACGCAGGCCGGCAGAAACCCAATGGAGGCAAGAAAGACTGAAGCGATGGGCAGTGGCGGAACAACAAAACGCTGCACTGCCGAACCCGGACTTCAGTTGTTCTGGCCCGCACCTAACAAAACTGCCCTGCCCTTGAAAAAGGCTGAACCAAAACTTTATCACTACCCATGGCTCGCCTTTCACAGCCGCCCAAAATCGTCGGCCAGTCTTTCGATGTCGGTTTCGCTAAGCCAGGCGCCGCGTTGCACCTCGACGATCTCCAGATGTTCGCTGCCGCCCCGGGCCCGGTGAAGCGCCCCTTGGGGGATGAACAGGGTTGTTCCTGGCACCGCCGCGATCACAGCGTCGGCCACCTGCAGCTCGCCCGTGCCCGCCACCACCACCCAGTGCTCGCAACGGTGCTGGTGGCGCTGCAGGCTCAGACGCTGGCCGCTGTGGATCAGCAGCCGTTTCACCCGATAGTGATCACCGCTGGCCAAGGTTTCGAACCAGCCCCAGGGGCGCTCCACCCGGCCTTCCGGGTTGTGGGGGTTGGGGTGGATCACGCCATCAGGCTGGCGCTGTCGGCCGGGGCCCGCAAGGGGGTGATCAGCTGGGCCTGCCGGCGGGCCCGGGTGATGGCGGTGTAGAGCAGGCGCCGTTGGGGTCGGCCGGTGTCGGGCATCAGCACCCACACCTCATCGGCTTCGCTGCCCTGGGCCTTGTGCACGGTGAGGGCCAGGGCCGGTTCTGCATCGGGTAGCTGGGCGGGGTGAATCCACAGCGGCTGGGGGCTGCCAGGCGTGTTGAACAGCAGCCGGCGCTCTCCACGGGGGACCCCAGGGCGCTCCACCACCAGACCCACGTCGCCGTTGGCGAGCCCCAGTTCGGTCAGGTTGTGGCGACACAGCACTGGCGTGCCCAGCGGCCAGTGCTGGGGCGAGCGCCCGGCCGCCTCCCCCAGCAGGGCTTGGTGGATCGCCTCCACCCCCCAGCGGCCGCGGCGCAGCGGGGTGAGCACCAGGCAGGCGTCGAGGGCGGCCAACAGGCTGGCCGCCGTGGCGGGATCGTTGGGATCGCTCTGGCGGCAGCGCTGCTCAAGCTGTTGCTGGTGCTGCCGCAGCCGCTCCAGCAGCGCGGCTGGCAGCATCCGTGGTCTCGCCTGGATCCAGGCGAGGTTGGCGTCTGGATCCAGGGGCTCGAGCAGGCCTGTCAGCAGGGGTTCGAGGGGCTGGTCGCCGTCGCGCAGAGCGGCGGCCACAGCGGCGATGGTTCTGTTGTTGCGGTAGGTGGTGCGCAGGGTGATGGCCGCGGGCCCCAGGGCCCGGCGGCGCTCGGGGGCCTGCAGGTCGTGCAGCACGGCGCCAGGGCCCACCGGCGGCAGCTGGGCGGCGTCGCCCACCAGCACCAGTCGGCAGCTGGCCGGCAGGGCATCGAGCAGGGCCTCCATCAGGGGCAGGTCGACCATCGACACCTCATCCACCACCAGCAGGTCGAGGGCCAGGGGGTGGTGGCGATTGCGGCCAAACCGCTCGCCGCGGCTCTCCAGCAGCCGGTGCAGGGTGCTGCAAGGCAGCTGCAGCTCGGCGTTGGCCAGGGCGGCCCGCAGCCGGGCGGCGGCCTTGCCGGTGGGCGCGGCCAGGTGGATGCGGCTGCCAGGCTGCTGGGCCTGCACCGCCGTCAGCATGCGGGCCACGGTGCTGGTTTTGCCGGTGCCGGGGCCGCCTTCGAGCAGCACCAGCCCATGCCGCAGCACCGCCGCAACGGCCCCTTGTTGGTCGGCATCAAGCCCGCTGCTCTGCACTTCGACACAGGGTTCGGCAGGGGCATCGATCGGCTGCTGGCCCCGGGCGATCAGGGCCTGCAGCACCCCCTCGCGCTGGCGCTGCCAGCGGCGCCACAGCAGCCGATCGCCCTCCAGGGCCAGGGGGCCATGGGGGGTGGCGCTGAGCGGTGAGGCCTCCAGGGCCAGGCGATGCTCCTCGCTGGGCACGGTGATCTCCAGTTGGCCCTCCGCCAGGGCTGCGGCCAGGGCCTCGATCAGCTCGCTCACGAGGGGATCGGGGCTGGTGGCGTGCAGCCGCGGCAAGGCTTCGCTCAGGGCTGCGGCCAGGGCCTGCAGCCACGCGGGTTGATCGGCAACGGGGCTCGTGCTCATGGCGTGCCCCCCAGGGCCCGGTCGAGCTGCAGCAGCCGCGCCAGCGGCGGTTGCTCCACAAACATGCCGGGCACGTCGCCGCCGGTTGCCGTGTCTGCTGCAGTGCCCGGTGCCGTTGGCGGCAGTGGGCCGGGCACCCCGCGCAGGAACACATAGACGTAGCCACCCAGGTGCTGTTCGGGGCGGTAGTCGGGCAAGCGCCAGTGCAGGTAGCGGTGCAGGGCCACCAGGTAGAGGTGGGCCTGCAGCGGGTAGTGGTTGGCGGCCATCAGCGCGGCCATGGCTTCTGGGCTGTAGTGCCGCGGACCGCAGTGCAACGGCTGGCCCTGGGCGTCGCGCTCACCCAGCCAGTTGCTCTTCCAGTCGGCCACCCACCAGCGCTCGCCGTGGCGGAACACCAGGTCGATCGAGCCGGTGAGGAAGCCCTGGCTGGCCACCTCGAGTTGGGCCAGCCGTTCGGCATAGCTCGCCCCAAACCAGCCCTCCGGATGGTCGGCAAACGGACGCGCCAGGGCTCGGGCCCGCACCAGGCTCAGCGGCAGATCGAAATTCATCTCGTTGAGCCGATCGCTGTGCTCCAGCTCGGCCAGCTGAAAGCTTCCCAAGGCGCCCCCCAGGGGGGTTTGCCGCAGGTGCTCTAAGCCCAGCACCGCCGCCGCGCTGTGGTGCTCGGCGATGCCAGCCCGCTGCAGTTCGCGGCCGCAGAGCTCTGCTTGGGCCGCCACCGGCTGGCGGTAGTCGAGCTGCTCGAGGATGCGGTGCAGGCAATCGCCCGCCTGAGCCCCCCGGGGAAACGCCGCCAGGGGGCCGTCTTCCGGCCAGACCAGGGCCGACTTGTTGTTCTGGGGCCCGCTGCCACCGGGACCGCTGCCAGCTGGAGCATCGCCATCGGGTTCGGCTGAGGCGTCGAGTTCGGCCACCAGGGCATCGGTTTCGCGGCCCTCCTCCACCGCCGCCGGCGCGGCGCTGTGGCTGCCCTGGGTCCAGCTGGTGTAACTGCTGCGGCCCCAGGTGGTGTCGAAGGGGGCGCTGGGCACGGGGCCCCGCTGCAGCGGCGCGTCGCTGCTGTCGACGCTGGCCAGCAGCCGGATGCGCTCGCCGGGGGCGGCGGGATCCAGCAGGGTGAGGGGCAGCTGCCGGCGGCCCAGGGCCTGCTCCAACCGCTCACGCCAGTCGGCATCGCTGCGGCCCGCATAGGGGTCGTGGGCGGCGGCGGGGGGCGCGTCCTGGTCGAAGAGCCAGGGATGGAGCGGGTTGCCCTGCTGTCCTTGGGCCGGCCCCCAGGCCAGCACCAGCAGCAGCCGCGCCCGGGTGGAGGCCACGTAGGCCAGGCGTTCCCGCTCCTGCAGCTCAGCCTGCAACTGGTGCTGCCGGGCAGCAAAACCCGTTCCCCAGTGGCCGTTGAGATGCAGATCGAGCACGGGATCGCTGCCGTCGGGCTGCCAGCGCACGCCGATCCGCTGGGACCCGCGGCCCTCCCCGGGGGCTTGCCAGAGGTAGGGGCAGATCACCACCGGGTATTCCAGCCCCTTGCTGCGGTGCACCGTCACCACTGACACCGCTGCGTCCACCACGTCGCTGTGGGGCTGGTGGGCTTCGGGCACGTCCCGGTCGGGCTCGAGCCGCTGGCGCCGCAGCCAGTCGGCCGCTGCCGCCGGCCCCAGCTTGTCGGCGTGGAGGCGTTCAGCCACCAACGCGGCGCACTGCTGCAGATCGGCCAGCAACCGCCCCCCCAGGGAGAGCCGGGCCAACCCCCGCTGCTCCAGCAGGCTGGCCAGCACCCCGAGCAACCCCCGGCGGGGCAGCTGGGCTGCCAACAGGGCCAGGCGCGCAGCCAAGGAGCTCCAGTCCTCCGGGCTGGCGCCGGCGATCTGCGCGGCGCTCCAACCCAGCAGGGGGGAGGCGGCCAGCAGCCGCAGCCGGTTGGCCCGGCCGGGCTCGGCCAGGGCATCCAGCAACCGCTGCAGCGCCGTGGCTCCGGCGCTCTCCAGCACATCTCCCTGGCTCACCAGACGGCTAGCGATGCCGCAGGCCTCCAGGTCGCTGCGCAGGGCTTCGGCCTGGCGGTGGGTGCTGACCAGCAGGCAGATGTCGTTGGGGCCCAGGGGGCGGCTGCCGTTAGCGCGCTGCTCGACCAGCCCCCCGTTGAGTAGCGCGGCGGTCAAGCTGGCGATCTGGCCGGGGAGTTGCCGCTCCAGGCCGCTGCGGCTGAGGGGTTTCTGGCCGGCCTGGCGCTCCCCGCCCAGCCAGAGCAGCTGCAGGGGGTGCTGGCCGGCGGGCAGCACCAGGTCGCTGTCGTGCTGGCGGGGATGCACCTGGGGCACCGCCAGGCCACTGCGGCGTAGGCCCGGGCGCATCAGCCCATTCAGCCCGCTGATCAGGGCTTCGCTGGAGCGGTAGTTGTCGGTGAGGCTGCTGATGCCGCCGGCCTCGCTTGCCGTGGCCCGGGCCTGCAGGTAGGTGGCCAGCTCGCCGCCCCGGAAGCGGTAGATCGCCTGCTTGGGATCGCCCACCATCACCAGCCGGTGCCGCTCGGGCTGAAACGCCCGCGACAGGATCCGCCACTGGATCGGGTCGGTGTCCTGAAATTCATCGATCAGGGCCACCGCATAGCGGTCCCCCACCGCCTGCAGCAGCGGCGTGCTGGCCAGATCCCCCGGGTCGAGCCCCTCCAGCAGCTGGGCAAAGCCGAGGCGTCCGCTTTGGCGGCGGCGACGGTTGAGTTCGCCCCGGCCCCAGTGGCAGGCGTGCAGCAGCAGGGCCTCCGCAGGCCCATCCAGCAGCTGGGCGATCGCCTCCAGCAGGGGGCGCTCCGGCAGGGATGGCTCTGGGCCCTCGCAGCTGCCGTCCAGGCCCCGGGCCACCTTGAGGAAGGCGCCGGGATGGAAGTAGTCGCGCAGCAACCCGCCGGCACCGCCTTGGCGGCCCGCCGTGGCGCCGTAGTCGCCGCCGGAGGGCTGGGCGGCTATCCAGGCCTCCACCAGGGCGCAGCGGTCCTTGGTGGGTTTGGGGCTGTAGGGGGTGGTGGTTTTGAGGCCCTGCCCGCGCCACTGGGCGGCCGCGGCGCAAAACGCTGCCTCCAGGGCCCGACCGCGCTCGGCCCAGAGCTGTTGAAACCCACCCCAGGCTTCCGCCCACAGGGCCGTGAGCTGGGGGGCCAGGGGGGCATCGGCCTGCAGCTGGGGCGGTAGGGGGTCGAGCTGCAGGGCGGGATCGCCATCGAGCTGGCGCAGCAGCTGCTCCAGCACCTCAGGGCCCTGGACCCGCTGCTGCAACCCTGCCAGCAGGTGGCTCTCCAGGGGCAGCACCTGGCGCTGCCAGTAGTCGTGGGCCACCTGCCGCACCAGGGTGTTCTGGTCGTCTTCGAGTTGCAGCTCGGGGGGCAATCCGGCCTCGAGGGCTTGGCGCTGCAGGGTGCGGCGGCAGAAGCCGTGGATGGTGGTGATATCGGCGGCATCGAGCTCCTCGAGGGCCAGCAGCAGCCGGGCCCGCAGGGTGTCGGCCCGGGGCCGCTGCCGCTCCAGCCAGGCCGCGAGGGTGGGATCGGGGCCCTCCCAGGCCGGATCCTCCAGGCCAGAGAGGGCCAGCTGCAGCCGCTGGCCGATGCGATCGCGCAGCTCGGCGGCGGCGGCTTCGGTGAAGGTCACCACCAGCAGTTGGCGCAACCCCAGCTCCGCCTCGCCCACGTAGCGCAGCACCAGCTGGGCCAGGGCAAAGGTTTTGCCGGTGCCGGCGCTGGCTTCCAGCAGCCGGATGCCGGGCTCCAGGGGAAACCCATTGGCCTCGAAGGCTTGCTCGGGCAGGGGGGGCTGCGTCATGCCAGCCGCTCCAGCAGCGGGCCCAGCAACACCGCCGCCTGCTCGGCCACCAGGCCGCTGGCCAGCAGGGCGCTGCCGCTGAGGTCGGCGCCGAAGCAGAGCGTCTGCTCGGGCTCCTGGCGTTCGCCGCGCACCAGGGCACTGCCCTCCCAGGTGTCGATGGCCCGCCCTTCCCCCTTCTCCAACAACATCCAGCCCGTTTCGGGGGGCACCGGCCAGCAGCGTTGGCGCCACTGCTCGCGCAGCTCCGCCAGGCGCTCCAGTTCCGCTCGGGCGGTGTCGCGATCCGGGGCCGTCAGGCGCAGGGCCACGTTGAACTCCTGGTCGCTGCGCGCCACCAGCACCCCGTCAGCCGGAGCCTGGTCGGCGGCTGAGGCCAGCAGCAGGGCCAGCCACAGCTCCAGCCGCTGGCGGTAGCGGGGCCGGGCCGTGTGCAGCAGCAGCAGCGAGGAGCCCCGCCACAGCAACTCCTGCTGCCAGGTGTGCCAGGTGGCCAGCCGGCGGCGCTCAGGCCCCAGGGCCGCGAGGCTCTCCTGCAGGCTGCGCCAGCGCTGGCTGAGGCCGCGGGCTTCCAGCTCCCCGGCCGCCAGGGGCGGCAGAAGGCCTTGTCCCCGGTGACGCTCCAACCAGCTGCCCGGCTCCTCCAGGGGCGCGTCAGCAGGGTTGTCGAGGGCCTGGCGCAGCAGCGCCGCCCGATGGCGTTCGTCGAGGCTGAGGGGCTCGAGATCGTCGAGGCTGTCGGCCCATTCCCGCGGCCGCAGCCCCAGGCTGGCCAGCCAGCAGGCCTGGGGGGCCTGCAGCCAGTCGCGCAGGTCGCTGTAGGCGTCAGCGTCCTGGTTTGGGGCGTCGCCAGGGGCGCTGGGAGCTGTCGCGTTGGGACTGGTCTCGCTGGGGTCGTTCTCGCTCGGGGCAGTGCTGGCGGCGAGGGGTCGGGGCGCCTCCATCGCGCCATGGCCTGGTTGATCGAGCAGTTGGCGCGCCTCCAGCAGGCGGCGGTCGCAGCTGCCGGGCGGCCGCTCACCCATGGGCTGGAAATTGGCCCGGTCGAGGGGGTTGGCGGGGTGCTCCACCACCAGCCCCTGGCCCTGGCAGGGCAGTTGCCCCTGCAGCCATTCGAGCCACTGGCGCACCGGCGTGGCCGGTGGCAACTCCTCCCCCTTGCGCGGGTCGCGGCTGCTCCAGGTCACCAGCAGATGATCGCGGGCCGAGAGCAGGGCCTCCAGCAGCACGTAGCGGTCTTGGTCGGCCGGATTGGGATCCCCCAGCTGCCGCTGCTGCTCCAGCAGGTGAAAGCCGGGCCGCTGGCGTTGGCGCGGGTAGGCGCCCGCATCCAGGCCCATCAGCACCACCACCCGGTGGGGAATGGCCCGCATCGGCTCCAGGGCGCTGATGGTGAGGGCGCCGCTGCGGTGACCAAACCGGCCCGAATCGGCCGCCAGCCGCTCATCCAGCACGGCCGCCACCACCGGTGCGGCGAGCTCCAGCGCGCAGCCGGCGGCGGCCTGCTGCCAGGCGTCGATGGCGGCCAGCACCAGGGGCAGCTCCCAGGCCTGATCGCCCCCTTCACCAAACAGATCCGCCAGCAGGACCCGCAGGCAGCTGGCCCAGGCCTCGCAGCGCCGCGGCCGCCGCAGCTCGCCCAGCCAGTGGCGCAGCCGGGTGAGCAGGTGCAGCCAGCGGCCCAGCAGCTCCAGCCCCTCGCCGCAGGCCAGGGGGGCGGTGTCGGCTGGGGCCAGGCCAGGCTCCTCGGGCAACACCAGCCCCAGCAGCAATCGGTCGATGGCCCAGGCCAGGCTGCCGCTGGCCAGCCCGCCGCGCTCCGCGGCATCCAGGCCCCAGCGGAAGCCGCAGCGCTGCAGCAGCGGATGCAGGGCCGCCATCTCGGCGCCGCTGAGCTGGAAGTGCTCCTGCAGCGCCGGACTCTCCAGCAGGGTTTCCAGCGCCGAGGCGGTGAACCGCTCCCCCGCCAGCGCCAGCAACTCCAGCAGGCTGCGGCTGAGGCTCGCCTCGCTCTGCTGGCTGCGGTCGGTGAGGCGCCACGGCAGCTCCACCCCGGTGGCCTCGCTGTCGCCAAATACGGCCGCCACAAGCGGCGCCAGGCCATCCACCTGGGGCGTCATCACCAGCACATCCCGGGGTTGGAGCGTGGCGTCGGCCGCGAGCAGCTGCAGGATCCGGTCGCGCACGATCTGCACCTGGCGCAGGGGGCCGGGGCAGCGATGGAACTCCAGGGAGCGATCTCCCGTCGCCCGCTGCAGCTGGGGTTGTTCAGCCGGATCCGCCAGTTGTTGCTGCAGCTGATGCAGCAGGGGCGCCGGGCCTGGGCCGCCATGGGCCGCGGCGGGCGCGAAAAACAGGTCCTTTTCCGCCCACTGGCCCTGGTGGCTCTCGCCACTGCCCTCCAGCAACTGCTGGAATTCGCCGCCCAGCCGGCCGAAGCGGGCTTCCAGTCCTGAGGCCTGGAGCAGCCAGTCGCCATCGAGGGGCTGGCGCAGGGCGATGGCGTCGCTGAGCAGCCGACGGCGGCTGGTGCAGCGCTGCCACAGGTCGCGGCAGGGGGTGAGCAGGTAGAGATCTACCTGGGTGTGCAGGCCCAGGGCCTGGAGCAGCTCCACCTGGATCGGCGCCAGGCTGCTGAGCCCAAACAGGCGCAGGGGGTTGGGCAGGCTCCCCGCTGGTGGTGGGCCCTGCTGCAGCTGGGCGATGGCGTCGCGCACCCGCAGGCCGAAGGGCTTCACCCCCAGTCGCTCGCGCAACAACGTCACCAGTCGCCGTTGCCAGGCCTGCTCAGGGGGTAGGGGCGTCAGCTCGGTTCCGTGCCACCAGGCCGCCAGCAGGTCGGGCCGATACAGGGCCGCGTCGTCGAGGGCATCGGCGATGCTGCGGCCCAGCTGCCACTGGGCCAGGTCCAGTTGCCGGCCGCTGCCCTGGCGGCGGCTCCACCAGTGGCGCAGGGCTTCGGCCTCGGGCTGCTGGAGCAGCTCGGGCAGCAGCTCCAGCACGGGCCATACCAGTTGGTTGGCGCGCCAGGGATCCTGGTCGCCGGGGGCATCGCCCAGCACCGCATTGACGATCTGGCGCAGCTGGCTGCCGGGAAACGGGTAGCGGATGTTGGCGGCGATTCCCCCAAGGTGCACGGCCAGCTGTTCGCCCAGCCAGCGGCTGGTGGGCCAGGTGTTGACCACCACCTGCACCGAGTCGAAGGGGTGTGGCGGGTTGAGCCGCAGCTGGGCGGCCAGCAGTTCGGCCAGGTGTTCAGCCCGGTTGCCCCGGAAGACGGTGAGCAAGGGGTGGGCTCAGCGGTGGGCCATCAGGGCAGACAGCCCGCCAGCTGCTTGCTGAAGGGCGTGAGCCTGCGGTCGCGCAGGCCTGGCACGGCATGGATGGCGCCGGTTTCGGGGCAGTAGGCGGAGAGCTCGCCGCCGTAGCAGGCGCCGGTGTCCACCATCACGATCTGCCCGAGGCGTCGCACCTGGGGGCCAGGCGTGTGGCCGATCACCACCTCGTCGAAGCGGCCGTCATAGGACTGCCAGAAGGGCATGCGGATGCTCAGATCCGGCTCCCAGGTGGTGGGATCGAAGCCGGCGTGGGTGGCCACCCAGCCAGGGCCGCCGTAGGTGAGGGGGAGCTGCTCCAGGCGTTCCTGCCAGAGGCGGGTGTGGCGATCGCCGAGCTGGCGATAGGTGTCGCAGCCAGCCAGGGCCCGGTGGGCCATCCAGTTGCCCTGGCGCAGGGCTGCCACCAGATCCGCTTCATGGTTGCCCTTGAGCCACACGGCCCGGCCGGAGTCGACCAGGCCCCAGGCCAGCTCCATGGTGCGGCGGATCTGGGGGCCGCGGTTGATCACATCGCCGCACAGCACCAGCCGGTCGTGAGCCGGCAGCTCGGCCACCAACCGTTCCAGGGAGTCAGCACAGCCATGGACGTCCCCGATCACCCAGTGGTGGCAGGTCCGTGAGGGGGACGTCATCGGTCCATCGCGTTATGCCCAGTCTTGCCTCCCCACCCGCTTCTTGTCAGCCCCCCAACCGGCCACCCACCGGCCAACGCTGGTACGGTCGCTCCAGCGAGGTGTCCAGCCGATGAACCCAGCGTCCTTATCGGTGGGGCAGCGGGTGAATGCCCTGGTCAAGGCCCTCAACGGCGCCAAGCGCACCAATGAAGCGCTGGCGCGGTGCAGCAACGGCGAGGAGATGCTCGATGTGTTGCTCGATGCCTCCGCCAAGCTCGGCCTGGGGCTGACCCGCCAGCAACTGGCGAACACCCCACCCATCCGCGACTGGGTGTGGTGGAAGAACAAGGAAGCCCTGCTCACCATCGGCGACGACAAACCCCGCTACCAGCAGGACGGCGGTCGAGGAGCCACCGATGACGCGCCGCGCAAACGCTTCCTGGGGCTCTTTTAGGCCGCGCCGGCCAGGGCATCGGGAATGGAGGCGCTGGGGGCTTCAAAGCGACCGGTGGCCACAAATTCCAGCCGCAGCTTCAGGAAGGTGATGAATTTCTCATCGGTGGAGACCACCGCCGCTGCCGGCCGTGGGATGGCGCTGGCGATCGGTTCCAGTTGGGGGGCCTCCAGGAAAGCCGGCCGTTTCACCAGCCAGAAGTCAATGGCCTTGCCCTGCTCGCTGTAATGGCGCACCCGCTCCCGCAGCACCTCCTCGAGCGGCTCCTCGACGGTGAGGAACGCTTCGCTGGCGGCAATGAAGTGGTAGGTGGTCATGGTTGGCGGCTGCCGAACAGGGGGTCGCGGCGCGGATTCTGAATCAACGCCTTCATCTGCCGCACCGCCTGCTCCAATCCCACCGCCAGGGCCCGGGCCACGATCGTGTGGCCGATGTTCAGCTCCTCCATCCCCTCGATCGCTGCCACCGGCTCCACGTTCTGATAGGTGAGGCCGTGGCCGGCGTTGACGCGCAGACCCAGGCTGCGGGCGATGAAGCTGCCCTCGCTCAGCCGGGCCAGCTCGCGTGGCTGGGTGTCCCAACTGGCTTCGGCGTAGGTGCCGGTGTGCAGTTCCACCCAGCGGGCGCCGGTGGCGCGGCAGGCCTCCAGCTGGGCGGTGTCGGCATCCACAAACAGACTCACGCCGATGCCGGCTCCCTGTAGCCGGCCTATCAGTTCGGTGAGGGCCCCTTGTTGGCCGGCCACATCCAGACCGCCCTCGGTGGTCACCTCCTGGCGCTTCTCCGGCACCAGGGTCACCATGTCGGGCTTGATCCGCAGGGCGATCGCCTCCATCTCTGATGTGGCGGCCATCTCCAGGTTGAGGCGGCTGCGCACGGTCTGGCGCAGCAGCTCCACGTCGCGGTCCTGGATGTGGCGGCGGTCTTCGCGCAGGTGCACGGTGATGCCATCGGCGCCGCCCAGCTCGGCCAGCAGGGCAAAGCTCACCGGATCGGGCTCCACCGTGCGGCGGGCCTGGCGCACATTGGCGATGTGGTCGATGTTGACGCCGAGGCTGGCCATGGCTGAGGGGTCGGATAAGCGGAACGACTGCGCCGAAATCCTATGGAGGGCCCTGGACGGGTGGTCCCTGGACGCCGGCCTAACTGCCCGCAGCACGGTCAAGGCGGCAGCTGCCGCCCCTAGCGTCAAAGACTTCGTTTTTGACCTGGTTGTTGGCGGCGCAATCGGCCCCTTCGGTTTCTCTCCTCCAGGTGCGGGAACGGGGGCTCTGCAACGGCATCAGCCCCTGGCTGTCGCCCCTGGCCATGGTCGCCAGTCAGGACATCGCCTTGCGCCTGTTTTTTCGCGGCATTCAGGTGCTGGGCCGCGAGCATCTGCCGAACGCAGGGCCTGTGCTGCTGGCCCCCACCCATCGGGCCCGATGGGATGCCTTTTTGCTGCCCCATGCCGCCGGCCGCCGCGTCACCGGCCGGGATTGCCGGTTCATGGTCACCGTGGATGAAATGCGCGGCCTGCAGGGCTGGTTCCTGCATCGTCTGGGCTGCTTTCCGGTGAACCAGACCCGTCCCTCTATGGCCAGCCTGCGCTACGCCGTCGACCTGCTTGCCGGCGGGCAGCAGCTGGTGGTGTTTCCCGAGGGCCGGATTCAACGGGAACCCTCGCCCCTGCGCCTGCACCAGGGCCTGGCCCGCCTGGCCCTGCTGGCGGCGGGCCAGGGGGTGGTGGTGCCGGTGGTGCCGGTGGGCCTTGCCTACAGCCACAGCCTGCCCCGTTGGCGCGACCGGGCGGCGCTCTGCGTCGGCCCACCGCTCAGCCTGGAGGGTCAGGGACGGGAGGCAGCGATCACCTTCACCGATCACCTCACCGCTGCGCTGCAGCAGGCTGAAAGCCAGGCGCGGGAGGCGCTTGGTCTGGCCCCTTAGAGTTTTCGAGTCTGTGTTTGTTGGTTGTGCGTAGGCCGTCCCGCCTGATCTGCGGTTCCGTGTTGGCTGTGTTGGCCCTTGCTGCCCCCCTGGCTCCGGCAGCAGTGCACGCCCAGCAGGAGCCCCAGAAGGCCCTGGAGTCATCGGGCAGTCCCTTCAATCTGGAGGCGGTGCGCACCCTGCTGGCCCGGGGTGATGCCGCCGCCGCCAGCGGCAACCTGGCCGAGGCGCGCAAGCTCTACGACCAGGCCCGCGACGCCTGCCGCCGTCTGCTGGGCTTCTACCGCGACCTGAGTGGCTCGTTCCGGGGCCTGGATGCCCGCATTCCCCGGGAAATGGATCAGAAGGGCCGCGAGGCCCTGGAAACCATGGCCCAGGCCAACCTTCGCCTGGCGGCTGTGTTCCGCCGCCAGAACCAGCCCGAAGTGGCTGTACCGCTGCTGGTGGAAGTGGTGAAGGTGATGACCCCGGCCAATCCGGAGGGCCGCAAGGCCTATCAGAGCCTGGTGGAAATCGGTTTTGCCGCCACTCCCTACACCGCCGGGGCCGCGGCGACACCGGGCAACTGAGGCCTTTAGATTTCCGTTCGTTCGCTGCAACACCGGCTTGATGGTGCATCCCGATCAGGTGAAGGCCGCCATTACCCAGGCCCTTCCCGATGCCAGCGTGGACGTGGAGGACCTCACCGGGGGTGGTGACCACCTCCAAGTGACGGTTGTCTCCTCGGCGTTCAACGGCCTCACCCGGGTGAAGCAGCACCAACTCGTCTACGGCGCACTTCGCCAGGAATTGGCCAGCGAAGCGATCCACGCCCTGGCCCTGCAAACCTCCACTCCCGCCTGAGTCCATGGACGCCACCACCCGTCAACGCATCGAGGAGCTGCTGGCCAGCAGTCCTGTTTTCGTGTTCATGAAGGGCAACAAGCTGATGCCCCAGTGCGGCTTCTCCAACAACGTCGTGCAGATCCTGCACGCGGCGGGCGTGCCGTTCGAAACCTTTGACGTGCTCTCCGACGGCGACATCCGTCAGGGCATCAAGGAGTTTTCCGAGTGGCCCACCATTCCCCAGGTGTATGTCAAAGGGGAATTCATCGGCGGCTCCGACATCCTGATCGAGATGTACAACTCGGGTGAGTTGCGCGAAAAGCTCGAGATCGCCCTGGCCAGTTGAACCGCGCGAGGAGATCGGGGCGCCGCTGCTCGTTAGTAGCGGCCTGATTTGTAGAGGCTGCGGGGATCGCCATCCGGGCCAACAAAGCTGGAGGGATCCAGGATCCAGCGGTCGATCAACTCTTCGAGCCGCCGCTGGGTGAGTGGATCGAGCACAGCCGTGCGCCGCAGAGCGTGGAGATAGCCATCGGCATAGAGGCGCAGCTCCGCTGGGCTGTGGAAGCGATGGGCCAGCTCTTGGCAGGCATCGCACAGCGACTGGAAGTGGCGGATGGCTTCGGGGTGCTGGAGCGCGGTCATGGGGTCATCAACCCTGTGTCCATTCTGGCCCTCGAGGCCAGGGGGTGCGATCGAAAGGACAACCGCATCGTCTGATACGCGGCGCTACTGGCCGGCACGGTTAGCCTTGGTGTCATTAACGACCATCACCCCATCAGCTCAACCCCGCCGCCACCGTCATCCAGCCTGTCCACGAGCCAGCCAGCCAGCCCCAAGGCTCCCCCGTCTGGAACGCAGCCCCATCGGGTGCTGGTGGTGGATCCGCACGCCACCCTGCGCACGGTGCTGGCGCAACGGTTGCGGCAGGACGGCCTCCTGGCGGCGGCCGTAGCCACCGCCCGCGAAGCCCTGGAGGTGTGCCAAGACCAATCCCCCGATCTGCTGATCAGCGCCGAACTCCTGGATGAGAGCTCAGCCCTGCGCTTGGCGGTCCAGCTGCGCTGCCCGGTGATGGTGCTCACCGCCCGCACGGGCTCGGAGCCGGTGGTCACCCTGCTCGATGCCGGTGCCGACGACGTGCTGCGCAAGCCCTTTGGCCTCGAGGAGCTCGCGGCCCGCTGCCGCACCCTGCTGCGCCGCAGCGGCACGGGCCTGCAGGAGCGGGTGTGCGTGGGGCCACTGGAGGTGCATGTGTTGCTGCGCCAGGTGACCCTGCGTGACCAACCGGTGGAGCTGAGCCCCCGGGAATTTGCCTTGCTCTGTGCCCTGTTGATGCCCCCCGGGGTGGTGCGCAGCCGCCAGGAGTTGCTGCGGATGGCCTGGCCGCCGTTCAGCGGCGGGCCCCGCTCGGTGGATACCCAGGTGCTCACCCTGCGCCGCAAGCTGGAGCAGGCCGGCTTGGGTGAGGGTGGCGGCATCGAGACGATGCGCCAGCAGGGTTATCGCTTCAGCCTCGAAACCCTGCCCGAACCTGCTGCCGAGGACGAGCCCGCCCGCCAGCCGCTTAACAGCGTGGCCTGATCGGCCGCCCAGCGGCAAACGCGCCCTGCTTAGCGCTGGGCCAGGCCCCAGGCGAGCTCTCCCAGCACCATGGTGCCGCTGAGTCCGGCCAGGAGCTGGTAGGTCCAAGGTGGGCTGATCCGGCCGATGGCGCTGGTGTCGAGGCCCGTCTCCTGGCTGAAGCGGCCCAGAAACGCCTCGAAGGCGGCAACGCGCTGCGGCAGCAGGAAGGCGGATCCGTCCTCGCTCCGCACGTAAAACACCCGGCCCCCCTGGCTGGTGGCCACTGGCGTGAGTCCGCGAATCGAGGCCCAGGGCAGGCTCCAGCCGCGCCGCAGCAGCCAACGGCACCAGCCGGGATGGCCGACGCGCATCCCCTCGGCGTTCAGTTCCACCGCTTCACTGGTGGCGGCCAGCACGAGGGCGAGCCCGAGGGGTAGGGCCAGCCAAAGCGCCAGTTTCAGCTCCGGGGGGGCCAGCCAGGGCAGGGGCGCCACCAGGGCGAGGTAGAGGGCGATCAGGGTGAAGCGGATCAGCGGCGCCATCGGGTAGCGGTCGCTGGCGCTGGCTGGGCCGCCGCTGCTCATCGGTCTTCGGGGGAGCCGGGAAGGGGTTCGATCAGCGTGGGTGGCTGGTAGCGGCCGCTGAACACCTCCTGCTCCCGGCCCTTCCAGAACTCACCCAGTCGCATTAGGTCGGCATGGGCCTCCTGCAGGCTGGCCAGGTAGGCGTCGGGATCCATGCTGTCCTTGGCCTCCTTCAGCTTGGTGAGCCGCAGCAGCTGCAACATCCAGGGCTTGCCGAGCTCACCGCGCTGCTCCAGGTAGCGGGCCAGGTCTGCTGAGCTGGGAAGAGGAGATTGAGACATCGAGCCAGCCTATGGCGCGGGGCGCGGCCTCTTCGACTGGGTCAGGCCGTGTAAATCATTCGATGCAAGCGTACTATTAGCACATGTGGATCGAACGGCAGATCGGACCGCGCTTGCAGCGGCTGGCCGCCACGCGGCCGGTGCTGGTGCTGAGCGGGGCCCGCCAGACCGGTAAAACCGCTCTGATGCGCAGGCTGTTTGCTGCCCACCACTACGTGAGCCTGGATCTGCCCAGCGAGGCGGCCCAGGCCGAGCAGGATCCCGCCGCTTTTTTAGCCCGCCACCCCCTGCCCCTGGTGGTGGATGAGGTGCAGTACGCCCCGGGCCTCTTCCGCCATCTCAAAAGCGTGGTGGATGGCGATCGCCTGGCCACCGGCCAGTTGATCCTCACCGGCTCCCAGACCTTCGCTCTCATGCAGGGGATCGCCGAGAGCCTGGCGGGCCGTGCTGCGGTGGTGCAGCTCGAGGGGCTCAGCTCCATCGAGGTTGCGGCGGCGGCCCCGGATCTCTCCTTGGCGGAGCGGCTGCTGCGGGGCGGCTACCCCGAGTTAATCGCCCAGCCGGCCATTGATGCCACGGAGTATTTCTCCTCCTATGTGGCGACCTATCTGGAGCGGGATCTGCGCAGTCAGTTGCAGGTGACCAATCTGCGCGATTTCGAGCGCTTCCTCCGGGCGGTGGCGCTGCGCTCAGCCCAGCTGCTCAACCGGGCCGAGCTGGCCCGCGATGTGGGGATCAGCAACTCGACCGCCGGTATCTGGTTGGCGCTGCTGGAGCGCAGTGGTCTGGTTGTGCTGCTCGAACCCTGGTTCAGCAATGCCACCAAGCGGCTGGTGAAGGCTCCCAAGCTTTACCTGGCCGATACGGGACTGCTCGCCTTCCTGGTGGGATTGCGCAGCGCTCCGGAACTTCTGGCGTCGCCCCTGGTGGGTGCTCTCTGGGAAACCCATGTGCTGATGGATCTCCGCCGCCAGGCCGCGGCTGCGGGAGATCCGCTGGTCCTGCATTTTTGGCGCGATCGCAGCAAGGAGGTGGACCTGGTGGTGCAGCGGGGAGGCCGCTATTGGCTGGCCGATGCCAAGTGGAGTGAGCTTCCCCAGCCTGCTGACGCGCGGCGCCTGCCGCAGGTGGCGGCGGAGCTGGGCACGGAGGCGGTGGCTGCCCAGGCGTTGCTCTGCCGCACGCCCAACAGCTACCCCCTCGGCAATGGCGTGGACGCACTGCCGCTTGGGGAGGCTGGCGCCTGGCTGGGAATCAAGCCGGCAGCGACCAGGGGTTGAGGCCCAGATCGGCGCCGATGCGGTGGGCGCAGGCGAAGCCGCTGAAGGCCACCGCATTGAGGCCCTGGCCGGGGAAGCAGGAATCGCCCACGCAATAGAGGTGCTTCAGGCCGGTGCGGTTGAAGGGCATCGGCAATAGCCCTGGCAGCCGCAGCGCCGGAATCGGGCCGTAGCTGCCGCCCATGCGGCCCAGGAAGCGGCGGTGGGAGCGGGGGGTGCCGATCTCCTGGTGGCGGATGGCGCCCTTCAGGCCCGGCAGCATCGCCTCCAGACGGGCGATGAGCCTCGCCGCGTCGGCTGTTTTCTTGGCGCGGTAGGCCGAGGGAGAGAGCCCCTGCCAGTGCTCCATGGAGCTGGGGGTGAAGGTGTGCAGGATGTGGCGGCCCGCCGGCGCCAGGGCCGGATCGAGCAGCGTCGGCATCGACACGAAGATCACCCCCTGCTCGGCCTCCATCGCCTCCCAGGTTTCCAGCAGTAGGTGGTGGCAGTGGAAGCCTTCGGGCACCACGGCCGCATCGATGCCCAGGTGCAGCGAGAGGAAGGAGGGGGAGGGGCGGTAGCGGCGGCGCCAGGTGCGCTCGGCCGCCGGGGTGTGGGCGGCATCCACGAGCGGATGGGCCACGGCCCCCTCGCTGCCGGACTCACCGGCAAAGGTGTCCCAGCGGGTGGCATTGCTCACCACGCGGCGGCCGCGGATCGTTTCGCCGCTGGCCAGCTTCACGCCTACGGCCGCACCGTTCTCGATCAGCACCTCGGTGACGCGGGCCTGGTAGCGGATGGCTCCGCCATGGCTCTCCAAGCCCGCCACCAGCTTCTCGGCGATCACGCCGACGCCGCCTTTGGGGTAGTTGATGCCGCCGGCATGGCGATCGGAGAACACCATCCCCGCGTTGATCATCGGCGTGCGATCGGCCGGCATCACGCTCCAGCAGAAGCACTCCATGTCGATGAACCTGAGCAGCTGTTCATCCTTGATGTGGGCGCGGGCCACGTCGCCCACGTTGAAGGGCAGCCAGCGGGCCAGCCCCAGGCAGGCCAGCGGCGCCCGGAAGAACACCTTGGCCAGGTAGGCGGGGTCCTCGAGCGAGAGCAGCGGCATCGCATCGAGGCAGCGGAACACCTGCCAGCAGGTGTCGTAGAAGGCGCGGATCCCTTTGGCCTCGTGGGGGAACAGGGCCGTGAGATCGGCGATGAAGCGCTCGTAATCGCGGTCCACCGCCACGTTCAGGCCGCCGGGCAGGTGGTATTCGAGCTGGGCCGGGTCGGGCGCCGTAGCGCAGTGCTGGCCCACATCGGCCAGGGCGCGGGTGAGCAGGTTGGTGTGCCCCTTCTCGCCGAAGCCGAAGATCATCGAGGCGCCCACGTCGAAGGTGTAGCCCTCGCGCTTGAAACTTCCCCCTGAGCCCCCGGGAATCAGATAGCGCTCCAGCACCAGCACCTTCGCCCCCTTGGCGGCCAGCTGGGAGGCGGTGACCAGGCCGCCGATACCCGAGCCGATCACGAGTACATCCCAGGTGGGGGCGGGGGTGCTGGTCACCGGAGGGCAGCGGCAGGTGCGGCCGACCCTAGGAAGGGGGCCAGATCCGCCAGCGCCCGATCGCGGTAAGCGCCATAGCGTTCCCGCTTGCCCTGGATGCGGGTGGGCAGCTCCGGCAGCAGGCCGAAATTGGGGGGCATGGGCTGGAAGCCACCCCGTTTGCCTTTGCCGCCGCAGGGGGCCTCGGCGATGAAGTGGGTGAGGGCGCCGATCATCGTGGTGGGCGGCAGGCTGATGGGCTCTTGGCCCTGGGCCAGTCGGGCGGCGTTGGTGCCCGCCAGCCAGCCGCCAGCCACCGCCGCGGCGTAGCCCTCGGTGCCCGTGATCTGTCCGGCGGCCAGCAGCGTGGGGCGGCTGCGGAACTGCAGGGTGGGATCAAGCAGCTGGGGCGATTCGAGGAAGGTGTTGCGGTGCATCACGCCGAAGCGCACGAATTCAGCGTTCTCCAGGCCCGGGATCAGCCGCAGCACCCGCTTCTGCTCGCCCCACTTGAGGTTGGTCTGGAAGCCCACCAGGTTCCACAGGCGCCCGTCCTTGTCTTCCTGGCGCAGCTGCACCACCGCATAGGCCCGTTTGGCGCGGCGCACGTCGCGGTCGTTCACGTCACCCCAGCGCGGATCCCAGAGGCCGATCGGCTTGAGCGGGCCGTAGCGCATCGTGTCTTCGCCGCGGCGGGCCAGCTCCTCGATTGGCAGACAGCCTTCGAAGAACGTGGCGTTTTCTTTTTCGAAATCCTTGAGCTCGGCCTGCTCGGCGTTCAGCAGGGCGTCGCGGAAGGCGTGGTACTGCTCCCTGCTCATCGGGCAGTTGATGTAGTCCGCATCGCCCTTGTCGTAGCGGCTGGCGCGGAAGGCCACGGAGAGATCGATGCTCTCGCCTTCCACGATTGGGCTGGCGGCATCGAAGAAGTGGCAGTCGGCCCTGCCGGTGAAGGCCCGCAGCTGCTCGGCCAGGGGCTCACTGGTGAGCGGCCCGGTGGCCAGCACGGCGATCTCACCTGGCCGCGGCAGCTCGGTGTGCTCGCGTCGCTCCACCGTCACCAGCGGGTGCTTCTCGAGGGCGGCGGTGAGGGCGGCGCTGTAGCGGCCCCGGTCGACTGCCAGGGCGCCGCCGGCGGGCACCGCATGGGCATCGGCCGTGCCAATCACCAGGGAGCCCAGGCGACGCAGCTCCTCCTGCAGCAGCCCGGCGGCCCGGTCGCTGCTGAGGGCGCCAAAGCTGTTGCTGCACACCAGCTCGGCGAATTCAGCACTGTGGTGGGCAGGGGAGCGCCGCACCGGACGCATCTCCACCAGCCGCACCGGGAGGCCGGCGGCGGCGATCTGCCAAGCCGCTTCAGTGCCGGCGAGGCCGGCACCGACCACTAACACCATGGGCTTGCAGGGCGCCTCAGAGGGAACAGGTTCAGGCGCGGGCGCGCTTGAGCATCAGCTGCAGTTGACCCACGGCAGCGCGGCCGATGTGGAACACGGCCCAGCTCGCGGCCAGAAGGATGGGAGCGGCAACCAGCACCAGCCGTGCGTCCATGGAAGGCAGAGAAACAAGATGCGGCGATCTTAAGGAGTCCGCCCTGTCTGCGGTTCGCCAGGCCCTGGATTTGTCGTCATCCGTTTCCCCCTAGGGCCAAGGGGCGTTTCCTGGCCTCAGCGTGGGCCTCAGCCAGCTGCCGGTAGCGGCGGGCGTGCTGGCGTTGCTCCGCCTGGGCTTCGGCGCTGAGCTCGCGCTTCAGCTGGGCCGGCGCCCCCATCACCAGGGCTCCGGGGGGCACGTCGCGGGTCACCACCGAACCCGCCGCCACCAGGGCGCCGGCGCCCACGGTCACCCCGTTGAGCACGATGGCGCCGATGCCGATCAGGCAGCCGTCTTCGAGGGTGGCGCCGTGCACCACCGCCCGATGGCCAATGGTGACGTCGCTGCCGATGGTCACTGGCTGATCCGGATCGCCATGCAGCACGGCGCCGTCCTGCACGTTGCTGCCCTCGCCCACCACGATCGGGCAGACATCACCGCGGGCTACGGCGGTGGGCCAGAGGCTGACGCCGGCCGCGAGCCGCACATCGCCGATCACCACGGCGGAATCGGCCACCCAGGCCCCGGGATCGATGCGAGGTTCGGGCCAACTGGTGCACCAGGGATCGCTGCTCATCCGTCGTACCAGCAAGTCTGGGCATTCTCCCGGCTGGCACCGGCCCCTTGGAGGAGGTCGCCGCTGGGTGATACGTTCCATGGGTGCCCAACGGGCGCGGGTCGCTAGCTCAGCGGTAGAGCACTCGGCTTTTAACCGATTGGTCCTGAGTTCGAATCTCAGGCGACCCATTTCAACAGTGTCCTTCTGGAATTGCGGTTCTGGATTGCGCTTCTGGCCGGGCAGACCGTCCCGATCACGCGGTTGCATGGCTGTTGCACGACGGATCCACCGTTGTGAAACAGCCCGTTGCACAGCTCAAAAAGGACGTTCTGAAGGACGTTCTGGCTTTGCGTCTGGCGGTGACGCGTCACCGCCAACTGCCTGTCCCCTGGTTCCGCTGTGCTCTGCGCTCGGCACTGGCATCGTTCCCTATCAGCACAGCGGGCCGCTTCATGAAGTTGGATCTTCATTGGTGAAGAGCCGTTGCGGCCCCGCGTCCCGGGGTTGTCAGCGCCTGCTGACGGAGCGATGGTGTGTGCATCGGGATTCGGAGGCTCCACGGATGGAAGACACCCCCCCTGAGCAGTCATCAGGAGCGCGCTGACGATCCGGCCCCTGCTCCAACACTCTCGACGGATCTCTGACGTCCTTCGGCTTGACGCCTCCACTGCACCGCCAACGGCCAGGTCCCATCGCCCGGTCTCAGGTGCCCCGGATGCAATCGGGACGTCCCACTTGTCACCTGGCCCCAGGTGCCAGCGCCGGCAGCTCCGACCACAACTGAAGATTCTCAGATCGCCTGATCTGAATTCCAAGCAAAAACCTCGCGCAGCTGCGCCCGCACCCCCGAGGGTCGGCACCACGGCTGAGCAGACAATCGCCCGGGGCCCAAGCTCCGGGCATTGTTGTGTTGGGGGCGTGTTGTGTTGGCGGGGGTGTTGCTGGCTCAGTCGCTGCTGCGGCCCAGCAGCAGATCTCGGGCGCCATTGACCCGCTGCATCGTGTCGTGGCTGCCGCCGCGATCGGGGTGGTGTTCGGCGGCCGCACTCTTCCAGGCCCGGTTGACGTCGTCCGGCCTGATGCGACCGGCCAGGGGGAGATGCAATCGCTGCCGGGCCACGATTGCCTCACGGTCGGGATGCTTGCCGAGGGGGCCCCAGTCGGCCTTGCTCAGTGCCGGGCTGCGTTTACGGACACCCTTGCGCCGGCCGCTTCGGCTCTGCCCCGCTCCGCCGAAGCCTTTGCGGCTGCTGCTGCCGAAACCATCTGGCGGGTCCTGTCCCCCAGCAGGGGTGGTGGGCACCAGCCCCATCGGATTGGGTCGCAGGGTCTGCGGCATCGGCTCTGCCGCAATGGTTCCACTCTCGCAAAGCCCCCAGGGGCCGCAAATGGGTCTAGAATTGAGAAAAGAAGTGAACGGCTCGCCGCGGCCGGCTGCTGCGCTGTGCTCAATGTGCCCAGTCCAGTGCTCTCAGTCCATCTTGCGCAGGAGGGTTGCATGGGGTCTCTGTCCAGCTTTCGATTCAGTCCGGCGTCCTGCGGGGCAGGGCGGAGCCGGGCGGCCTTTCAACCAACGCGAGGGGCAGCGTTGGCCTGTGGAGCAACCCATGGAGGGGTGGTTGCAGTGGGACGGTCGCGCCTTGCCTGCCATCCCTGTGGAGATTGCCAACTTCAGTGCTGGTGGGGCTGGCCTTTGAACGTTGAGTATTGGGCATTGAACATTCAGCGACGGATCAGCTGTTGGATGCGTCTTGACTGGGAGCTTGGGATGGTGGTTTTGCCTTTGCGGCTGAGGCTGGTTTCAGGCAGGCTTCGCGACGGTTTGACGTCCTTCACCCGCACGGCATACAGGTGCA
>Ga0194110_10001627_pt1 | contig 28846 bp, 28 predicted proteins | sample TA2Kig1200mmetaG_FD_146192 | JGI IMG/M metagenome (GOLD analysis project Ga0194110, IMG submission 146192) | Freshwater microbial communities from Lake Tanganyika, Tanzania - TA2015032 Kigoma Deep Cast 1200m | ecosystem: Environmental > Aquatic > Freshwater > Lake | place: Tanzania: Lake...
CAGGTCCTTGCCGGCGTAGTCGGCGGTGATCTCGGCCCCCATCTCGGCCAGGCGCGCCTCGATCTCCTCCGCCGACACCAGCACCCGGCCGACCCTCACTGCGCCTCCCGCAACACCAGTCGCACCACGAGGCCTCCCCGGGGCGCCGCCCAGGAGGCGACCCGGACCCCCGCCACCCAGGCGATTCTGCCACCAGCGCACACCACCGGCCAACCTTGCCTGGCCGTCGCGGGCACACCCGCCTCCCGCAAGGCCTCGGCCACCGGCTTGCCGCCGCCCCTCACCTCCACCCGGTCGCCGGGCAAAGCCCCGCGCACCGTCGGTTCGCCGCCCGCCACCCCGGCGTCGACGAGAGCCTGCCGTCGCCCCACCGGGCGCAGGCGGGGCATCGGCAGCGGCCCGTCGGCCCGCAGCACCCAGGCACCGTATGCCGCCTCTCCCGGCACCGGGAGTGCCGTCTCGGGCACCGAAGGAGGCGGGCCCGCAACTGCCAGCAGTACCCACGGCCCCTCGCGGACCACCAGGAACCCGCCCTGCAGCGACCCGGCCGTCCCCTGCTTCCCTGCCGCCACCGCCAGCACCGCCTCCACATCCGGGGCGTGCCCCGGATAGGGGTCCAGGATCATCCGCAAGCCCCGGCGCGCCGCCCGGCCCGCCACCGGGGGCGGCAGCGTCGCCAGAGCGGCCGCCGGGAGCCGCACTACGCCCCCCGAGCGCCGCAGCGGCACCGCGGCGGCCCGTCGTTCGAGTTCGGCGTCGTCGGCGGCGAGCAGAGAGGCGGCCCGGGCCAGCGCCGCGCCCACCCCGGGGCCGGCGCGCTCCTCGAGCAGCGGGAGCACCTGGTGGCGCAGCAGGTTCCGTCGCCGCGCCGGGTCGAGGTTGCCGGGGTCGTCGGCGTAGGGCAGGCCGAGCGAATCGGCCGCAGCCCGCACCTCCTCCCGACTCAGCGCCAGCAGCGGACGGCACCACCGCCCCCGGCGGGCGGGGATCCCCGCCAGACCGGCCGCCCCGGCTCCACGCAGGAGGTTGGCCAGCACGGTCTCCGCCTGGTCGTCGCGGGTGTGCCCGGTGGCGATGGCCTCCTCCGGCCCGGCGTCGGCCTCCAGGGCGGAGTAGCGGGCGGCGCGCAGGGAGGCCTCCGATTCCCCCCGCGCCGGGGCGGGGAGGAGGCGATGGTCCAGGCCCAGGCGAGCCGCCGCCTCCCGCGCCGCGGCGATGAGCGCCGGGGAGGCGGGAAGGCCGTGGTCGACCGTGGCGGCGCGGACGGCCCGCCCGGCCGCTACCGCCGCCCAGGCGCAGACGGCGCTGTCGGCCCCGCCGCCGAGGGCCACCACCACGGCCAGATCGGGGAAGCGCGCCGCGGCCAGTACGGCGGCGCCCTCCGGGCTCACCCCACCCGCGCCAGCCATCGCTCCGGCTCCCGGATCTCCTCCAGGGTGGGCAGGCTCTCGGGCCCCTCCCAGGCACGGTCGAGGGCCTCGAAACCGCCGCCCCGCTCCACCCCCAGGATGAAGCGCTCCCCGCGTTCGTATTGCTGCAGTTTCATCTCCAGGCCGGTCAGCCGCAGGAAGGCGGCGTGGCGGCCGTCGCGGCGGCGGGCCTTCAGCACCCGGGACATGCGCTCCTGGGTGACGAGGAGCCTGGCCCCGATGCGGTCCATGACCACGTGGCCGTGCCCCTCCAGGAAGGACATCAAGGCCTGCACCCGGTCGATGACCTGCCGCTGCTGCGGGGTGGCCAGCAGACCCATCAGACCGGTTTCGTCGAGCAGCGGGCGTCCCCGCCGGGCGGCCTCCCGCATCTCCCCGGCCAGGCGAGCCATCCGCCCGTCGTCGGCGGCCGAGGCCTCCACCAGTTGCCCGACCAGACTCAGGAAGTAGGGACGCATCCACGGCACTGCGGTGAACTGCAGCCGGTGGGTGCACTCGTGCAGCGCCACCCACAGGCGGAACTCGGCGGGACGAAACTGATGGCGGCGCTCCATGGCGAGGAGGTTGCCTCCCACCAGCATCACCTTGTCGCCCCGGCCGTTCCCCGAGGGCAGCACCAGTTCGTACTGGCCCAGCACCCGGCGGGCGAGGAAGCCCACCAGGGCTCCTACCTCGGCGCCGAGCAGCCGTCCGGCCAGACGGCTCCCCAAGCCGGAGCGCGAAGCCACCTTGGCCTCGGCCGGGGCGAGCAGGCGCCCGAAGGCGGCCACGTTGGCTCGCGCCCACTGGGCCCGGGTGACCACCGCCACCTCCGGCTCTCCCGTCCAAGGAAGGCCGGTCTCCTCGGCGGCCAGGGCGGCGGCCTGTGCCATCACCCCCGGCGCCTGGCGCGCCAGCAGGGCGAAGTGGTAGGTCCCTTCGAGCGGATAGGACCCGGCGAGCCGGGCCCCGACCTTGGCGGCCAGCGGCCAGTGAACGGCGCTCAACGGGCGCGGGACATCGGGGTCATCGCAAGAGGATACCCCCGGGCCCCCGAGAGGGGCTCAGGCCTCGCGCACCACCCGGCCCCGCAGGCGCGGGTACCGTGTCGGGGCGTGGGCGTAGCAGAACTCGCGGCTGTTGTAGCGCGACAGCTTGGTGGGACAGCCGCGGTGGGCGCAGAGGCGCTCGCCCTCCTGGCAGCGGGGAGCGCGCAGCTTCCCGGTCACCTTGTTGCCCTTGAGGATCTCCGACATCGTCGCCTCCTTGAGGGGGGGACGATGCGACCTTACCCCCCGGTGTCGCCCTCGACGGGCAGTTCCCTGAGTACCGCCCTCAGCCTTTCGTACACCGGCGTGGGGATTTCCTCGTAGCAGCCGTCGTGCACCCGCCGCTTCAGCCACTCCTCGAAGTGGAAGCCGTGCTCGCAGGGAGGGCAGTGGCGCAGGTGCCGGCGCACCCGGATGCGGCGGAACCAGATGATCTCGCCGTCGAGGTAGCGGTACACCAGAGCCTGGGCCTTGTCGCAACGGTGATGGTGGTGGCTCATGCCGGCGTCCCCACGGTGCCTCGGCGCTCGGTGATCTCCCACAACGCCTTCTCGAGGGCCTTTCTTCCCCGGTGGAGCCGGGACATCACGGTGCCGATGGGGACCTCCATGATCCGGGCGATCTCCTTGTAGGAGAAGCCCTCCACGTCGGCGAGGAGCACGGGGAGGCGGAAGACCTCGGGCAGCGACTCCACCGCCGCCTTGATGTCCTCGTCCACGAAGCGCTCCAGGGCCTCCTCCTCGGCGCTGCGGGCGGCGCCGGACTCCTGGCCCAAACGCCGGTAGAGGTAGAGGTCCTCCAGTTCGCCCAACTCCACCTCGGTGGGCTGACGGGATTGCCGGCGGTAGCGGTTGATGTAGGTGTTGGTGAGGATGCGGTACAGCCAGGCCCGCAGGTTGGTGCCCGCCTTGAATCCCCCGTAGCCCCGGAAGGCCCGCAGCAGGGTCTCCTGCAGCAGGTCCTCGGCGTCGGCCGGGTGGCGCGTCAGGCGCAGCGCCGCCGGGTACAACTGGGGCAGAAGGGGCAGGACGTCGTCTTCGAAGCGGGCCGGGTCGGCCATCGCGGCTCTCCGGAAGGGGGGCCAGATTACCAAGCCCCGGCCTCCACTCCCGCCGCGGCCGGTACCATGCGGCCCCGCGCCGGAGTAGCTCAGGGGTAGAGCAGCTCACTCGTAATGAGCAGGTCGGGGGTTCGAATCCCCCCTCCGGCTCCCTCCCAGCCGCCCTGCATGCCGACGCCCGGCCGGAATCCGCGCCGCCCCGCAAGGTGCCGCTCAAGGCGCCGCCCGGCTGGCCGATTCACCTTGGGCCGGCCGAAGCCGCCACCGATGGGGCTACCGATGCGGATCTCCAAGAACGCCTTCAGCAACCTCGCCGCCTCGATGATCGCGTTCGGTGTGCTCATCGGCCTGGTCTTCCCCTTCGCCGTCCTCCCCGTGGGAGTCCCCTCGTCCGTGGCGCTCTCGCCGGTCTTCTTCTGCTTCACGGTCTCCGCCGGGGTGATCGTCGGAGCGGTGAACATATCCCTGGCGCGATGGCTGGTCCGGCCGAGGCTCACCCTGATGGCCCGCCGCATGGGAGAGGTCGAGCAGGAACTCAAGGAAGCGACCTACACGGGCGACTGGTCCCGCTGCGACCCTCAGCGGTGCGGCCTTCCCGCGGACTCGGCGGACGAGTTCGGCGTCGTCGGGGCCTCCTTCAACCGGCTGCTGGAGGCGCTCGCCGAGAGTCATCAGGTCGAGACACGCCTGTCGGAGTTCACCCAAGCCATGTCGGCGGAGCTGGACGTGGAGGCCATCTGCCAGGCGGCCATCGCCTCGTTCCGTCGCGACCTCCGCGCCACCGGGGTCGCCGTCATCGGGGATACCGGGGACAGGCTCGAGGTGCTGGCGAGCCACGGTCTCGACGCGCCGCACCTGCTGGTGGAGTCGGACCTGGTCCGCCACGCCGTCAGGTCGCTCAAGGCAGACTCGATGACCCTGCCCGAGCATCTCGTGATCGATGCCGCCGTCGCCAAGATGCGAGCCCAGCACGTCATCGTCCATCCCCTGGTCCTCAAGTCGACCGCCATCGGTGCGGTGGTGCTGGCGGCCTCGAGCGAGATCCCGCGAAGCGCCCAGGCCCTCGGGCCGCTCTTCGTCCGGACCCTCACGGTGGCCCTGTCGAATGCTCTGTCGCACCAGCACATCCGCCGGATCGCCTCCCTGGACCCGCTCACCGGCGTGCTGAATCGGAGAGCGGGACTGCTGCGCCTCGACCAGGAGTTCGAGAGCGCCGCGTCGCGAGGGCGACCCCTCGGGGTGGTGATGGTGGACCTCGACCACTTCAAGCGGATCAACGACCGCTACGGCCACCTCACCGGGGACGGGGTCCTGAAACAGATGGCCGAGGCGGCGAGCGGCGTCCTGCGCCGGGAGGACATCCTGGTCCGATACGGGGGCGAGGAGTTCCTGGCGGTGCTGCCGGGGGCGGGGGCGAGCGACGCCACCATCATCGCCGAACGGATTCGGGCCGCCGTGGAGCGGCACATGGTCGACGTCGGCGGCATCGAGGTGTTCGCCACCGTCAGCGCCGGGTCGTGCTCGACGGACGAACTGACGGTTCGGGGCGCCATGGACCTCGTCGCCCGAGCCGACGAAGCCTTGCTGACCGCCAAGGCAACCGGCCGGAACCGGGTCGTCTCGGCCAACCGCCGCCCGGCCGATGCCGGCCGGGCGGGTCCGGCCGATGCCCCCGCCGCGCTCCCCGCGGGCCGCTGAGCCACCACCGGCTTTCGTCTCAGTCCCCGCGGCCCGCCTCTCCGACGCAGGCCGCCATCTCGGCGGCGGGCAGCCGGGCGAGAGCGGAGTCGGAGAGCCTCGCGCGTGACCTGGCCGTTCGGGGCGCGGGCCGACCGCGCTCGCCCTCTGTCGATGGAGGCAGTTCACTCAGATGGCTCCCGGGTCGGGAACGCGCCGGAGGCCGGCCGGTCCCGCCGCCGGCGCTAGTCTGCCCGCCCAGGGCGCAGGCCCCATCCGCGCGGCACCCGGAGGAGGAATGGCCGACCCGACGCCGGCAGGAGCAACGCTCCGCCCAACCGACCTCACCTACGATCGCTACTCCGTGGACCTCACCACCGGCACGGTGCGCCACGAGCGACGGCGCTGCGCCGACCTCGAGGATGCCCTCGGCGGCATCGCCCGGGCCTTCAAGCTCCTCGTCCGGGAAGAGGTGGCCGACCCCTACGACCCCGCTTCCCCGCTGGTGATGAACCTCGGGGTGCTGTCCGGCACCCGGGTGATGACCGGCCTGCGCACCTACTTCAGCGGCTACTCGCCGCTGAAAGCCTCCCTCTCCGGGGCTCCGGGACTGATGTGGTCGGCGGGGAGCGGCAGTTTCGGCCCCCGCCTGCGCTCCCTCGGCATCGACGAGGTGGTCTTCACCGGCCGCGCTCCCCGCCCCACCCTCCTGCACCTCACCCCGGGTGAGGGTGATGCCCCCGCCCGCTTCGCCTTCCTCGATGCCTCCGACCTCAGCGGCCGGGAGGCCAACGACCGGGTCCGGCGCCTGCACGAACGCTTCCCGGGAGCCCACTTCGCCGTCGTCGGGCCGGCGGCCGAGCACTACCGCGAGGTGGCCTACGCCGGGGTGGCCATCACCACCGACCAGCAACTGGAGACCGGCGACCCCAAGCCCCGCTGGTGCGGGCGGGGCGGTTACGGCGGGGTGCTGGCCTCCAAGAACCTGCTGGCCATTGCCGCCGACGCCCCGAGCCCCCGGGCCTCCGCCACCGGGCTCAAGGAAGTGAACCGGGAGATCAACCTGGGGGCGGGCAGCGCCCGCTATCGCGACCTCCCCCACGACCGGGGCGGCACCTGGCGCACCTACAAGATGATGCATGAAGCCGGGGCGCTCGCCGAGTTCAACCACAGCTCCACCGGCACCGACCGCTCCGTCGCCCTCTACCGGGAGAGCGTCGAGGCCGGGCCGTACGAGGTTCGGGCCGAGGGCTGCTACCTGTGCGGCATCCGCTGCCACAAGAACGTCTACGACGCCCCAGGCGGCGTCGCCGCCCTTCGTTTCCGGGCCAAGGTGGACCACGAGCCGCTGGCGCTGCTCGGGCCCAACCTGGGGGTCTTCGACCCCGACCTGGTCTTCGACCTCATCGCCCAGGTCGATGAGACCGGGATGGATGCCATCTCCCTGGCGGTGACCCTCGGCTACGTGATGGAGTGGAACCGCCGCCATCCCGACGCCCCCCTGGCCGGCGGCCTGGCCTTCGGGGACTACGAAGCCATCCGCCGGGCCATCAACGCGGTGGCGGAGGGCCGCCTTCCCCTGGTCGGGCAGGGAGTGAAGCGCCTCGCCGAGCAGACCGGCGAGGCCGCCTACGCCATGCACTCCAAGGGGGTGGAGTACGCCGCCTTCCTGCCCCACACCAACCCGGGCTTCGCCTTTGCGCTGGCGGGCGGCCACATGTCGATGCGCACCTTCTTCCTGCTGGTCATGGAGCGGGAGACCGGCCTGGACTACTGGGTGGACGCCATCACCAACCGCGGCCCGCTGTACATGCTCGACGACATCGTGGGCCTCTGTAAGTTCGCCAACCTCAGCCCCGAGATGGAGGCGGAGGCGCTGCGCGCCGCGGTGGGCCTGGACGTCACCGCCGCCGACCTGCGGGCCGTGGTGGAGCGCACCTACCTGCGGGGCTACGCCTCGGAACGGCGGTGCGGGTTCGCCCCGGCCGACTACACCCTCCCCGGCGATGCCCACGAGGATCTGCCCGCGGTCCGCCTGCCCTACTTCGTCACCGAGGAGTTCTTCGCCGCCCTCCGCGAGCGGGTGCTGGCCACCTTCGACGAGCGCCTGGCGGCGGCCCCCGGGCTGTGAGCGCCCGCTAGCCCCCGTCCACCGCGATGAGCAGGGTGAGGGTGTCGTCCGGGCCCAGGGCGGCGCTGTCGGCATCTTCCCGGCGCAGCTGCTCCTCGTTGCGGAAGACCGCCAGGTGGGGATGGACCCGGCCGGATTCATCCACCAGACGGATACGCAGGGCGGGATGCCGGGCGAAGGCGTCCGCCAGGGCGGCCCCCACCGCCGCTCCCCCCACCTGCAGCACCACCTCCCCGCCGGCGTAGCGGCGCAGCGCCTCGGGGATACGCAGGGTGGGCACATCGGGATTGTAGGGAGGGGCTTCCGCCCCTCCCTAGAAGCGGCACCCCTGGCAGACTGTCTCTCTGCACCGCAATCGGCACCGGGAGGCGAGCATGGCGCAGCGGCGGGTGATCATCATCGGGGCGGCGGGACGGGACTTCCACAACTTCAACACCCGATACCGCGACGATGCCGCCTGCGAGGTGGTGGCGTTCACTGCCGCCCAGATCCCGGATATCGACGGCCGCCGCTACCCGCCGCAACTGGCAGGGCCCCGCTACCCCGAGGGCATCCCCATCCATGCCGAGGAGGAATTGCCCCGTCTCATCGCCGACCTGGACGTGGACGAATGCGCCTTCTCGTACAGCGACGTCTCCTACACCCACGTGATGCGCCTCGGGGCCCTGGTGCAGGCCGCCGGAGCCACCTTCACCCTCCTGGGCCCGGGCGATACCCAACTGGCCTCCGCCAAGCCGGTGATCTCGGTCGGTGCGGTGCGCACCGGGTGCGGCAAGAGCCAGACGGCCCGCCGCGTCATCGAGATCCTCATGGGCAAGGGCCTGAAGGTGGTGGCGGTGCGCCACCCCATGCCCTACGGCGACCTGGCCGCCCAGAAGGTGCAGCGCTTCGCCGTCCTGGGGGACCTGGAGCGCCACCGCTGCACCATCGAGGAGATGGAGGAGTATGAGCCCCACGTGGTGCGGGGCAACGTCATCTACGCCGGGGTGGACTACGAGGCCATCCTGCGGGCCGCCGAGACCGACCCGGATGGCTGCGACGTGATCGTCTGGGACGGGGGCAACAACGACTTCCCCTTCTTCCGCCCCGACCTGGCCGTCACCCTGGTGGACCCGCATCGCCCCGGCCACGAGATCGGCTACTACCCCGGGGAGGTGAACCTGCGCACCGCCCACGTGGTGGTGATCAACAAGATCGACAGCGCCGACCCGGCGGGCGTAGCCGCGGTGCGGGAGAACATCGCCGCGGTGAACCCCGGGGCGGCCGTGGTGTCGGCCAACTCCGCTCTCCGCCTGGACGACGCTGCGCTGGTCGCGGGGAAGCGGGTGCTGGTGGTGGAGGACGGCCCCACCCTCACCCACGGCGGCATGACCATAGGCGCGGGCACCGTGGCGGCGCAGCGCTTCGGAGCGGCGACGCTGGTCGACCCCCGGCCCTACCTGGTGGGCCGCCTACAGGAGACCTTCGCCACCTACCCGGAGATCGGCACCCTGCTCCCCGCCATGGGCTACGGCGAGCAGCAGCTGGCCGACCTGGAAGCCACCATCGCCGCCACCCCGGCCGACGCCGTGGTCATCGGCACCCCCATAGACCTGGCCCGGGTCATCAAGATCGACCGGCCCCACACTCGGGTGTACTACGACCTCGAGGAGATCGGCGCCCCGAACCTCGAAGGTATCCTTGGAGAGTTCCTGGCGAAGCGCGGGCTGAGGTAGGCCCGTCAGGGAGGCCGCCCATGTCCCATCACCTCGACTATCCCGCCGCCGTGCGTCGCGACGGAATCGGCTTGGCCGAGGCGGCCGAGGCCGCCGGGCCCCACGCGCCGGTCTTCGGCTGCCCCGGCTGGGATGTGACCGGACTCGTGCGCCACATCACCTGGGTGCACTACTTCTGGGCGGAGATCGTGGCCCGCGGCTTGCTCGACCCGGGGCAGGTCCCGTCCCCGGTCCTTCCCGACGGCTTCCCGGCCCTGCTGGCCCGGTGCCGCTCCGGGGCGGAGCACCTGGCCGAAGTGCTGGCCGCCGCCGACCCGGACGCTCCGGTCTGGACCTGGGCCCGGCAGAAGGACGCCGGGTTCGTAATCCGCCACCAGGCGCAGGAAACGGCAGTGCACCGCTGGGATGCCGAGCAGGCGGCGGGGCGGGCTTTCGCCATCGACCCCGACCTGGCCGCCGACGCCGTCGACGAGTTCCTGGAGCACACCGCCGCCTTCCGGCGAGAAGGCGCCCTGCCCATTGAAGGCACGGTCCATTTCCACCCCACGGATGCCCCCGGGGAGTGGACGGTGGGTGAGGACGAAGCCGGGGGCCTGGTGGTGACCCGGGAGCATGCCAAGGGCGATGCCGCCATGCGGGGGCCGGCCTCCGACCTGCTGCTGGTCCTCTACCGGCGCCTCGGCCCGGAAGCCCTGGAGACCTTCGGCGACCCCGGCGTGCTGCAACGCTTCCTGGCGCGCCCCTACCTCGGGTGACGCCGCGGACATCGCGGCTCAGGGGGTGAACTCCCCCGCCTGGATCAGGTTGCCCTCGAAGAAGACTTCGACGCGGACCGGCACGCCGGTCGGGAAGCCTCCGGGGAGGTCGAGAGTGATGTGCAGTTCGGGTTCGTCGGGGACGCCGAAGGCCCACACCTGCGGCTCGGAAGAGAGGACCGGGTCGTCGATCCCGCCCCGGTACGTGCGCCACAGCCAGCGCTGCCCCTCGGCCACCCCGGTGACGGCGAAAGTGGCCACCAGACGGGTCTCGTCCTCCGAGAGGGCGAAGGCGGGCGGGGAGGCGGCCGCCGATACTGGGGTCGGAGTGGTGGTGCCGAAGAACCTCTTGGACACCGCGATCTGGTGATCCAGGCGACGCGCCCGCTCGCCGACCGAGGCCAGGTCGGCGGCGAACTCGGGGAACCGGACGGCGGCCAGATAGAGCACGTGCTCGGCCTGGCCGAAGTTGTAGGTGCGCAGCCAGGTGGGGATGTCCTCGCCGGCGGCGACGGCGGCGATCCGCTCCCACTGCGACTCGAAAGCGGCGCCGTCGTCCTCCAGAGCCAGGAACAGTCCCAGGTTCAAGTTGAAGGTGAGGTCGTCGGGATCGAGCGCCAGGGCGCGCCGCATCGCCGCCCCGGCTCCCGGCAGGTCGTCGAGCCAGAAGCGGGCCGCCCCCAGGTTCCCCCAGGCCACCGCGTCCAGGGGGTTCAGGTCTGCCGCCCGGGCGAAGTCGTCGCGGGCGCCCTCCGACCCCGCCGGCCCTCCCGGCCGCAGCAGGTCGAGGCGAAAGCGGGCCGTCCCCCGCAGCAGGTAGGCGTCGAAGTACGCCGCATTGGCCTCCACCGCCCGGTCGAGAGCCGCCTCGGCCCCGGTCAGCGACTCCCGCACCCGGCCCGGGTCGCTCTCCCAGACCACGGAGTTGAAGGCCACCCGGCCGGCGACGAAGGCGTCGATGGCCGCCGCCGACGGCGACGGCACCGGCCGGGCGGCAACTACCAAACCCCAGACGGCGGCGACGCCGGCCAGGGCGATGCCCGCCCCCACCAGCAGCCCGCCCGAGGCGGCGGCCACCGGCGTTCGGCTCAGGCCCAGAAGGAACAGGGCCACCGCCAGCACGGTGATGATGACTACGTAGTTGCCCCCCTTCGCCCCCCAGCCGCCGCGCTCGGCGGCGTAGGCCTTGGCCCACTCGGCGGCCCGATAGGAGGGAGCCAGCGTGTCCTCCACGAACTGCGACCAGGCGGCCCCCCCGCCGGGCAACTGGTACTCGGGCCGGCCCAGGTCGGTGTAGGGAAGCAGCGCCTCGCGGGAGGCGAAGTAGGCCCGGCCCAGGGCCGCCGCCTCGCCGCCCGCCGCGGTCAAGGAGACCGCCATGACCCCGTCCTCGTACGCCAGCGACCAGATGCGGTTCTCCGCCGAGATCAGGTTCCCGGCCGTGGCCAGCAGGGACATAGCCTCCACCGCCGCGGTGTCGGCCCAGCGCGTTGCCCGTGCCGTTCGGTTGGACGCCGAGGTCTGCAGGAAGGCGAAGACGGCTCCTACCAGGGTGACCGCCATGATCAGCACCGCCACCTGCCGCTGGCGGCGCTCCCCCGGCGGCTCCGGAGGATCGGCGGGCGCCTCCAGGCGCGGCGAGTAGTCCTCGTCGGGATCGATCACAGCGCGTCCACCACGATCAGCAGGATGCCCGCCACCGAAAGCACCGCCACCCCTCCGTACCAGTAGAGCGTCTCCACCCGGGGGTTTCGGGTCACCTCGGCCAGGGTGAGAAAGAGGGCGGCGGCGATGAGGAAGGCGGTCAGGCCCACCAGGCGCTGCGACTTGGATCGCAGGTCGGCGGCCCGGGCCATCTCCGGGGCGGGGTCCAGGTCCTGCACGCCGGCGGCGAGGGCCCACTCCACCTGCCGCTTCGCCTCGAGATCGAGCGCGCCGTCGGGACGGAGGGCGTCGGCATCTATGACGTAGGCGTCGGCGGCCGCCTCCTGCGCCGCCGCCAGCGCCCGCAGACGGGCGGACTCAGCGGCGCCGGCCTCCTCGGCGGCGGAGCGCAGGGCGGCGGCGGACTCCCGCAAGGCCAGGCGGCGGGCGTAGGCGAACTCGATGGAACCCACCACCGTCTCGATGCCGGCCCGCTGCTGCTCGGCGGCGACGGTGTCGGCGAAGGCCCGGCGCTCCGCCCCGGCGGCGGCCCCGGAGGCGGTCGAGGCCCGCCAGGCGCCCACCGCCCCCAGCACCGATGTGCCGGCGATGAGCACCGGGATCAGGATCCGCCGGCGAGCCGACCGGCGGCCGGAGGCCGGTGCCGCCCCCGCCTCTGCTGCGCCGCCGCCCACCCCTGCCTCCTGCTCACCTGCGGGCGCCACGATAATTGCGCCGTCTGCGGTAGGCGCGGCCTACCCGGTGGCGCGGTCGGGGTACACCACCCGGAAGCCGGGGTCGAACTCGACCGGAGCCGGGGTCAGGAAGACCTCCAGGTAGGTCCGGGTGGGATGCCGGGGATCGGCGTAGATCTCGGCAACCACGTCGGGGGGAAGAAGGCGGGCCACCTTGAGCATCTCGCGGCGCGCCTCCAGGGTGTGGCCGACGAAGCGAGCGTGACCGGCGGCGTCGACCCGGTTCACCAGGTAGGCGGCCACCTCGCGGCGCCAGGCCCGCCGCGACCTAGGCTCCGACTCCAAAGGCATCCTCCCCCGCCTCAGCGGGAATCACAACGGTGTGATTGTAGGGGGCCGAGCGCCGCGGCGCGGCCTTTACCGTCGCGCGTTTTCGCCTTCTCCTCACTCCGCCGGGCGGTCCCCCACGAACGCCTTCATACCGGCGGCGACCCCCCGAGCAGCGCCAGCACCCGATCCACCACCTCCGGCACCGCCGCCCGCACCGGGGCGGTCATGCTCCCCCCGACGGTGAAGTAGTCCCCCGCCTCCACCGCCACGATGACCACTTCGGCCGGAACATCCAGCCCCAGCGCCCGGGCCGCGCCGATTGCTTCGAAGATCCCCACATAGTGGGGTGATCCCCCGGCCGGGACACCGGCGAAGTCCTTCTCGTCCATCACCTCCACGGTGCCCGGCGGCGCGGACCCGGTCACCACCGTGTCCACCACGATGAGCCGGCAGGCGCCCACTACCGCCTCCAGCAGGTACATGCCGGTGAGCGCGGTCTCCACCACCTCCACCGTCCCGGCCCGGGGATGGTCGAACGCCCGCACCGTGGCCGCTGGGTCGAAGGCCGGACCCTCCGGCCGCGGCGCACCGAACTCGGCGAGGCGGAGGCAAAGGTGACGCGCCGCCATGGGGCCGAGGGCGTCGTCGGCGATGAGGTCGTTGCCCAGGCAGAGCACCCGCGTCGGAAACCCCGCCTCTGCCGCTGCCGCCGCCGCGCTACTCGCGGTGCAGGCTGCCATCGGAGTCGCGGCGCAGCCGCGACAGGGTCTCGCCGCCCGCCCCCCGCACCTCCACCACCAGCGGCATGCTCCCCGGCAGGGAGTGGGTGGCGCAGGCGTGGCAGGGGTCGTAGGCCCGGAAGGCCATCTCCACCTTGTTCAGGATCCCGTCTGAGACCACACCCTTGGAAATCAGGCCCTTGGCCGCCTTCTCCACGCTCATCGCCATGCGGGCCGAGTTGTTCTGGGTGGCCACGATCAGGTTGGCCTGGGTGACGACGCCGCGGGCATCCGTCTTGTAGTGGTGCAGCAGGGTGCCCCGGGGCGCCTCCACCACCCCGACGCCTTCGGAAGGCGTCTCGGTGGGGATGGTGCGCACGTTGGGGTCGACCAGCTCGGGGTCGCCGGCCAGCTCCTGCAGGCGCTCGGCGGCGTAGAGCAGCTCGACCACACGGGCCCAGTGGTTGGCCAGGGTGTGATGCACCGGCTTGCCCCCGAGGGTGGAGTACATCTCCTCGTAGGCCTCCTGCGCCAGCGGGGTGGCCATGCCGTCGGCGGCGTTCAGCCGGGCCAGCGGAGCCACCGAGTAGATGCCGCTGTCGGCCCCGTCCTTGAAGCCGTTCCAGCCGACCTGCTTCAGGTAGCAGAACTTCACATAGGACCACGGCTCGACGTGCTCGGCCACGTGCTCCAGATAGCCCGCGGCGGGGAACTTGGCCCACTCCCCACCCTCCGGGGCGACCACGCGGATCAGTCCGTCGTAGAAGTTGGGCCGGTTCCGGTCATCCATGAGGCCCATGTAGTAGGTGCGGTGGGTGAAGGCGTCCGAGAGGATCAGGTCGACGTAGGCCTGGTTCTTCAGCACCACGCCGCGGAAGGTGTCCAGGGTGAAGCGGGCGAAGTCCACCGCATCGTCGGCGGTGGCCTTGATCTCCGCCTGCATCTCGGGGGTGACCCGCTTCGCCACCCCGCCGGGGAGGCCCAGCACCGGGTGGATCACCCGGCCGCCCACCGAGGTGATGACCTCCCGAAGGCGGCGGCGCATGGTGATGACCCGCTTGCCCACCTCCGCCCCGACCACGCCGATCACGCCCAGGATGTTGCGCTGCGCCGCCGGAGCCTCGGGCCCCACCACGAAGTCGGGGCCGCCGAGGAAGTAGAAGTGCAGGGCGTGGTCCTCGGCCATGAAGGCCGAGTAGACCAACTCCCGGATCTTCTTGGCCGCCGGGGGCGGGTCGACCCGGAAGACGGCGTCGACCGCCTTGGTGCCCGCCATGTGGTGCGCCGTGGGGCACACCCCGCAAATGCGGGAGGTGATCTGGGGCATGTCCTCGACGGGTCGTCCCTCGGCGAACTTCTCGAAGCCGCGCAGCTCGGGGACCTGGAAGTAGGCGCGCTCCACGTCGCCCGCCTCATCGAGGAAGATGTCAATCTTCCCGTGCCCTTCCAGGCGGGTGATGGGGTCGACGGTGATGCGACGGCGGGCGTAGGCCGCCTGGGCCCCGGCGGAGCCCTGGCGCCACGCCTCCTGGGTGGTCATCTCTTCTGACATGTGGGCTCCTCAGGCGACGGGGGTCATCTTGCGCCGGCGCAGCAGCGAGCCGGCCAGGCCGTAACGGTAGAAGGTGCCGATGGGGTCGGGGATGGTGTCGAGGGCCTTCTGAATGGCCTCCTCGTCCATCGCCGACATGAGCGAAGCGATCGCCGACAGGTACTTGCCGCCGTGGTCGCGCACCTTGCTGGTCGGCCCGAAGCACCCGGAACACGGCATGTTGCCGTTGATGCACAGGTGGCTGCACCCCGACCGGGTGCCGGATCCCATGCACAGCAAGCCCTGGGCCAGCAGGCAGGTGCTCTCATCGGCGAGGATCTCGTAGGGCCGGTAGAACCTCTCGATCGACAGGTCCTGCGGCTTGGTGTCGATACGCGGGCAGTCTTCGCAGAGCGCCTTGTCCGGCGCCAGCACCGTTCCGGCCGGCGGGAGGTCCCCCGACAACAGCGTCTGCACCGCCCCGGCGATGATGTTCGGGGTGGGAGCGCAGCCGGGGATGTAGTAGTCCACGCTGGTGACCTGGTCGAGGGCCCGCACCGTGTCGTAGAACCCGGGCAGGGTCACCACGTCCCCGTTGTGCGGCAGAGCGGTGGCCGGCAGTGTGCCCTCCGGGTTGACCGTTGATGGGCCGGTCAGATAGGAGGACTCGAAGATGGCCTGCCGATCCCAGAGGTTGGCCAGGCCGGGGATGCCTCCCTGGTGGGCGCAGGAGCCGAAGGCCACCAGCACCTTGGCCTTGCGCCGCAGGAGGTGGGCCATCTCCTCCTGCTCGGTGGTGCGGATGGCCCCGTTGACGAAGGCGGCCAGGATGGACCCGTCCTCCATGGCCTCGACGTCGGCCTTCTTGAAGTCCATGGCCACCGGCCAGAAGACGATGTCCGCCGCGGCCACCACGTCGAGGATGCCTTCGGCCAGATCGACCACCGCCTCCTCGCATCCGCCGCAGGAGGAGCACCAGTAGAAGGCGACCTTGGGCTTCTCGCTCATGCCGTCACCTCCTCCACATCGGCCAGCTCGGGGAACCCCTCGGCCGGCACTTCCAGGTCCAGCGGACCCAGGGCCTTGATCTGGGCCACCATCTCGTTCATGACGTCGCGCAACTTGTCGGCCTCGGCCGCCGAGATCCACTCCAGGCGGATCCGCTCTTCTTCGATGCCCAAGCCCATCAGCACCCGTTGCAGCAAGCGGAAGCGCCGCAGCGCCTTGTGGTTGCCCGCCTGGTAGTGGCAGTCGCCGAAGTGGCAGCCCCCGACGAGCACCCCGTCGGCGCCCCTGGCTAAGGCCTCCATGACGAACTGGGGGTCGACGCGGCCGGAGCACATCACCCGGATGACCCGCGCGTTCGGCGCGTACTTCATGCGGGAGGTGCCGGCCAGGTCGGCCGCCAGGTAGGTGCACCAGTTGCAGAAGAAAGCAACGATCTTCGGCTCCCAGCCGTTGGCCGTGCTCTCCTGCAGGTTCTCGGTAGGTTCAGGCATCGGCCAGCACCCCCAGGATCTCCTCGTAGATTTGCTCGTCCTCGAACAGGTTCTGCCGGATCGAACCCGACGGGCAGGCGGCCACGCAGGTGCCGCAGCCCTTGCAGAGCACCGGGTTGATCTGAGCCTTGCCGTCAACCCGGGTGATGGCGGTGTAGGGGCAGAGCGGGATGCAGGTCTTGCACCCCGAGCACTCCTCGGTCACCACGTAGGCGGTGTTGGGCTCCATCTCCACGAACCCTCTGTCCACCAGGGCCAGGGCCTCGGCGGCTGCCGCCCCGGCCTGGGCCACGGTGTCGGGGATGTCCTTGGGCCCCTGGCAAGCGCCCGCCAGGAAGATGCCGTCGGTGAAGGTGCTCACCGGCGCCAGCTTGGGGTGGCGCTCCATGAAGAAGCCGCCGCCTCCGCAGGTGATGTTGAAGGTGCGCCGCACCGCCTCGGCATCGGCCTGGGCCTCGAGGCCGGTGGCCAGCACCACCATGTCCACCGGGATCTTGCGCACCCGGCCGAGCAGGGTGTCCTCGGCCTGCAGGATCACCCTCCCGGTGTTGCCCGCCTCCGGGTAGACGTCGGCCACCTTGCCCCTGATGAAGTGGACCCCCTCCTCGGCCACCCGGTTGTAGAACTCCTCCATGCCCTTGCCGGGGGCCCGGATGTCGATGTAGAAGTTGTAGATCTCCGCCCCGGTCTTCTCCTTGATGAGGTGGGCCAGTTTCAGGGAGTACATGCAGCAGACCCGCGAGCAGTGCTCGTTGGTGTTCACGTCGCGGCTGCCGACGCAGTGGACGATCCCCACCACCTCGGGAGTGCGCCCGTCGCGCAGGGTGACGTGCCCTTCGGTGGGTCCCGAAGAGTTCACCAGGCGCTCCAACTCCATGGCGGTGTAGACGTTGGGGTAGACCCCGTGCCCGTACGACGGGGTGCGCTTGGGGTCGAAGGCCTTGAAGCCGGTGGCCAGGATGACCGCCCCCACCTCGACCTCGTCGAAGGTCTCGGTCTGGGTGAAGTCGATGGCGTTGCGGTCGGCGCAGATCTCGACGCAGGTCTTCTTGCAGCGGCCGGTGCGGAACTCGATGCAGGCGTCCTGATCGATGACCACCACCGGGGGCACCGCCTGAGGGAAGGGGATGTACACCGGCTTGCGCATGCTGAGGCCCAGGTTGAACTCGTCGGGGGTCTTGCCCCGGCGGAACACGCAGACTTCGATGCACTCCAGGCACCCGACACAGGCTTCCTCGATGATGAAGCGGGGCTTGTGGCGCACCGTCACCTTGTAGTTGCCCACGTACCCGTCGACCTTGTCGACTTCGGCCATGGTCCACAGGGTGATGTTGGGGTGGCCCCGCACCTCGGTCATCTTCGGAGTGAGGATGCAGGCGGCGCAGTCGAGGGTGGGGAAGGTCTTGTCGAATTGGGCCATGTGCCCGCCGATCGAAGGCTCCCGCTCCACCAGGTAGACCTTCTTGTCGGCGTTGGCCAGCGTGAGCGCGGCGTGGATGCCGGCGATGCCGCCCCCCACCACCATGACCGCCGGGTTGACGTCCACCCGGGAGCGCTCCAGCGGCTTGTGGAAGCGAACCCGATGCACCGCGGCTCGCAAGAGGTCCTTGGCCTTGGCGGTCGCCTCGGCGATGTCGGTGTGCACCCAGGAGTCGTGCTCGCGGATGTTCACCATCTGGAAGTAGTAGGGGTTGATCCCTCCTTCGGCGGTGGCCCGCCGGAAGGTGGCCTCGTGGAGGCTGGGAGAGCAGGAGGCCACCACCACCCGTTCCAGGCCGTTGGCCCGGATGTCCTCCTTGATCATCTCCTGGCCCGGGTCGGAGCACATGTACTTGTAGGCCCGCGACACCGTGACCCCGGGCAGTCCCGCGGCGAACTCCTGGACCGCCTCGACGTCCACTGTCGCGGCGATGTTGGTGCCGCAGTGGCAGACGTACACCCCTATCTTCGGCTGGCCGTTGGTTTCGGCACTCATGCCTCGCTCCTCTGTGTCGCGCCGATGGCGTCTTCCACCAGTTCAACGATATCCCGCACGGCGAGCGCCCCCTCCAACCCGGTGGTCTTGAGGGCGTCGCGGAACATCACCAGGTCCTTCGGACAGGCCACCACCATGGTGCCCACCCCGTCGAGGCCGGCAGCCTCCCGCACCCGACTCTCCGCCGGGCGCTCCCCGCCCCCAGGAGCGTCCTCCATCCAGATCCGGCCGCCGCCGGCACCGCAGCAGTAGGCCGCCGAACGGTTGCGCGGCATCTCGCTCACCTTCAGGCCGAGCGACCGCAGGAGCCGCCGGGGCGGGTCGTAGATGCCCCCGTAGCGTCCCAGGTAGCAGGGGTCGTGGTAGGTGACGCGGCCCCCGCCGCTGGGAGCCACCGGGAGCCGTCCCGAGGAGACCAGATCGTCCAAGACCTCGGTGTAGTGCCGCACCCGCCCGTTCAGGCCGTACTCGTGCTTGAGGGCGTGGTAGGTATGGGGATCGGTGGTGACGATGGCCCGATGCGAGGACGACTCCAGGGCCGCGAGGTTCTTGTCCCGCAGCATCTCGAAAAGGCCCTCCTCGCCCAGGCGGCGAACGTCGTTCCCCGCATTCTGCTCACCCTCCGCCAGGATCCCGAAATCGAGGCCGGCCCGATGGAACACCCGGGCCACCGAGCGGGTGACCTCCTGGACCCGGGGGTCGAACGAGGCGTAGTCGCCGACGAACCACAGGTACTCCGCCGGATCCTTGCGGGCGTCTTTGACCTCGAACTCCAGGTCGCGGGCCCATTTGGCCCGGTTGCGGGGGGACTGGCCGAAGGAGTTCCCGTACCGGGTGAGGCCGGTGAGCATGTCCTGCACCCCGGTGCCCACCTCGCCGCGGACCATCAGTTGGCGGCGCATCTGGACGATCAGGGGGATGTGCTCGTTGAAGACCGGGCAGCGCTCCATGCAGGCCCCGCAGGTGGTGCAGGCCCAGATGGCCTCCGCCCCCACCGTGGCGATGAGATCCCGGTGGCCGTCGCCGCGAGCGGCATCGAGGACCAGCAGCTTGACCTCGTGGATCAGGTCCTTGGGGGAGAGGACACCCCCGGAGGTAAAAGCTGGGCAGGCCCGGTCGCAGCGCCCGCACTCGGCGCAGGCCAGGCCGTTGTACAGCTCGCGCCAGGTGAACTCCTCCAAGCGGGCGGCGCCCTCCGACGGCAGAGGCATGCCACCCGGCTCCAGCGAGGCGGCGAAGACGCTGAAGGGGGAGGCCAGCAGATGGAGGTGCTTGGAGTAGAGGAGGTAGGCGAGGAAGCCCAGGACGGCCGCCATGTGCACCCACCACATCGCCACGAACAGGTGCTCGGCCCCCGCCCGGCCCAGGCCGTCGAGCCAGCCGCCGATGAGGCCCCCCACCGGGCTCCACGACGCCGGGCCCTCCTCGGCGGCCACTTTGGCTCCCTGGCCCACGAGGAAGGTGACCAACAGCAGGGAGATGAGCAGCAGGATGATGGTGGCGTCGCGCGACCGCTCCAGGCGCTCCGGGGTGAAGAAGTAGCGGCGCACCGCCGCCCCGGCCAACGCCACCACGGCCGCCACGGTGAGCCACTCCATGGGGAAGGAGACCCAGGCGACCTCGTCGGCGTAGGGGAGGGGCAGGAAGGGCAGAAGACCGCGGAGCAGGTTCCAGGCGAAGCTGAAGGCGTAGAACAGGAAGGTCCAGAAGATGACCAGGTGGGCCAGGCCGATCCCGGGATTGTCGAACATGCGGCGCTGCCCGGCCACGTTGGTCACCGTCATCCACAGCCGACGCGGCAGGTGATCCCAGCGCGGCTCGCGCCGGCCCCGGCCCAAGGCCGCAGCCAGCCGGTAGGCGCGCAGGCCGAACAGGGCAAGCGCCGCCAGGGTGAGCACCCACAGGAAGGCGTACCCGGGGATGCCCAGCAGGCTCGAAGTGGTGGGGTCGGCCATGGCTCCTATCCCTTCCGCTTCCGCACGGCCTCGGCCAGGGCCTCCAGCACATCGGTGGCGTCCTCGACGATGCCGTAATGCGCCACCGAGAAGATGGGGGCGCTGGGATCCATGTTGACCGCCACGATCAGTTCGGCGTCCTTCATCCCCTCGGTGTGCTCGGGAGCGCCGCTGATCCCGGCCGCCACGTAGAAGCGGGGCTTGACGGTGGCTCCCGACTTGCCCACCTGCCGCACCAGCGGCAGCCAGCCCTGGTCGATGACCGGACGCGACCCGCAGACCGCCCCGCCCAGCGCCGCCGCCAGTTCCTCGGCCACTTCCACGTTGGCCTCGTTGCTGATCCCCCGGCCCACGGCGACGAGGAAGTCCTGCTGGGTGATGTCGACGTCGCCCGCCTCGGGCTCCTCGTACTCCAACCAGCGCACCCCGCCGCCCACGACGAAGTCGGCGACGACCTCCTCCACCGCGGGGGCGGCACCTCCCTTGCCCGCCTCGGCGGGGCGGACGCCCGGCAGCACCGCCACCACCACCGGCCCGGCGCCGGCGCCGACCGTCGCCGCCATCTTCCCGCCGTACAGGAGGCTGGTGAACTCAACGCCGCCGCCCGAGACCACCGCTTCGCGGCAGAAGTTGACCAGGGGAGCCTCGAGACGCGCCGGCAGCAGCCCGAGCAAATCCCAACTGACGTTGGTGGTAGGCACCAGGATCAGGCCCGGCCCCCGGGCCGCAGCCAGCGCGGCGAGAGCGCGGCTGGTCTCCTCCCCGACGCCGTCGGCCAGCGCCGGATGGTCCACGTAGAGCACGCCGTCGGCGCGACCCAGCGAGGCCGCCGCGGCGCGGGCGCCATGGCCGAGGAGGACCGCCTCCAGGCGCACCCCCAGGCCGTCGGCGAGTTCGCGCCCCAGGGCCAGGGCCTCGTAGGTGGCATCCGAGATGGACCCCTTCCAGGACTCCGCCACGATCCAGACGTTGCCTGCCATTGGCCTCTCCTCAGAGCAGTCCACGGGCGGCGAGGATGTCGGCCACCTTCTCCGCCACGTCCTGTGCCGATCCCTCCAGCATCTCGGCGTGCCCCGCCGCCTCGGGCTTGGCCAGGGCGGCCACCTCGACGGGGGCGACCGCCGTCCCCGCCGACGCCTCCACCGCCTCGATGCCTCCGGCGCCGATCGCCGCCCTCACCTTGGCCACGGGAACGTAACGCGGCGGCTTCTCGCAGCCCTGGATGCCCAACAGGGCGGGCAGGGAGACCTCGAAGCGCCCCATGACCCCGCCGGCGAACTCCTTCATGACCTGCGCCTTCCCGGCGGCCGCATCCACGCTCACCCGGCTCACCAGGCCCAGGTAGGGGACGCCCAGCGCCCCGGCCAGAAGGGGGGCCACGAAGCCGTCGAGGTCGTCGATGGCCTGGCACCCGCTCAGCACCAGGTCGGCGGGGAGAGCGCCCTCTATTGCGGGCAGAGTGACGGCCAGGGCCGCGGCGGTGGCCCGCGCCCCGGACCCGGCGGGCAGGCCGGTCACCTTGATGAGGCGGTCGGCGCCCTTGGCCCGCGCCGTGTAGAGAACATCGTCCACCTCGGGGGCATCGGGAGCCACCACCGTGACCGTCGCCCCGAGGCCGTCCTTCAGGAGCAGCGCCTGCTCCAGGGCGTACTCGTCGCGCTCGTTGACGATGAAACGGAGGTACTCCTGGTCGAGGGAACGGCCGTCGGAGGCCACCTCCAGTTCCTCCACGATGTCGGGCACCATCTTCATCAGTACCAGGATCTTCATGGCGCCTTGCCGTCCTCCTCGCTCGCCGCTCCCTCCGCCACTCGGCCCATCAATCCGCCAGGGCCTCGGCTACCAGTTCCATCACGTCGCGCACGACCATGCGGTCGTCGCCGCCCAGCACCTTCAGCGAGTCCTCGAACCTGGGGACCTCGTAGGGGCAGGAGACGGCGAGCACATCGGCCCCGGTGGCCAGGGCCTCTTCCACCCTTCGATCGGAAAGGCGGGGGTGGCCCTTGGCCTTGTAGAAGGTGTCGAGCCACATCCCGCCACCACCGCCGCCGCAGCAGATGGTGCTGTCCCGGTTGTGGGTCATCTCCACCAGGCTCACCCCGGGCAGCGCCTCGAGCAGGCGCCGCGGCTCGTCGTGCACGTGGTTGTGCCGGCCCAGGACGCAGGAGTCGTGGTAGGTGATCTTGTAGCCGAGCTCCTGGGTGAGGCGGGGCTTGAGGGCGTCGAGGCGCGCCGCCACGAAAGGCGTGGTGTGATCCACCGGCCGGTCCAGCCCCAGGGCGGGGTACACGTAGGCAAAGGCGTCGAAGGCATGCGGGTCGGAGGTCAGCAGGGCGCCGAACTCGTACTTGCCGAAGACGGCCAGGTTCTGCTCGCGCAGGGTGTCGAAGAGACCCTTCTCCCCGACCAGCCGGGCGCATTCGCCGGCGCACTTCTCCTCACTGCCCAGGATGGCGAAATCGACCCCCAGGGCATTGAGGATGCGGGCGGTGGCCCGGGCGTTGTCCTGGCCGCGGGGGTAGTAGGCGGCGTAGCACTCCACGATCCAGAGCACGTCCACCGGCCGGCCCAGGTCGCGCAGCAGGGGGACCGGCACCCCGGCGCTCTCCACCCAGGCGGCCCGCTTGCGCGGCGACTCGCCCATGGGGTTCCCGTAGCGCATGGTGTTGGCCAGGGCATCCTGCAGTTCCGGCGGGACCTGGGGCAGGCGGAGCAACACCTGCTCCTTCACCACGGGCAGCAGCACGTCGGTGAGCCGCAAGCCGCGCGGGCACTTGGCCCAGCAGTCGTAGCAGGTGACGCAGCTGAGGAGGTCGTCTCCCGCCAGAGCCTCCTCGATGAAGCCCTCCCGCAGCATGCCGATGAGCCGCCGCGGGGTGTAACGCAGCACCTCGCCGTAGGGGCAAGTGCCGGCGCAGGTGCCGCATTGAATGCAGCTCAACAGCGCTCGGCCCGCCGGGGTGTCCAGCAGGCCGTCGAGCGTGAGGTCGGGCACATCCAGCACGATCGCCTGGGTCATCGGCCGATTCCTCCTGTAGTCGCTCTTGCCCGGTCGGCAGCGCCCGGCCGGCTGGCCGCGATCGGGGCCCCGCCGCGCCGCCCCGACCCCAGGTGCAGGTAGCACCGCTCGTCGCCGGCGGCCCGCAGCAGGCAGTCCTCGCGGAAGTGGAGACCGCAACGAAAACACAGGCTCTCCTCCCCGCTCCTTCCCGCGGCAAGGGAGACGGAGAGACGATCGAGGCGGCCCGAGATGTCCCGGAGTTGCGGAGCGCCCACGCCCGAGAGAAGCCGCAGCAGAGTGGCGCTGCTACGCGCCTCGAACTCGGCCAGCAGCGCCTGCCCTTCGGAGGTCACCGAGACCTCGGTGGCCCGCCGGTCACCGGGAGACTCGGCCCGGGCCAACAGGCCGCTCCGCACCAGGCGGTCCACCGCCTTGCTGGCGGCGGCGCTGCTAACCCCGAGGTAGGCGGCCACGTCGCCGATGGCGAGATGGAACTGCCGGTCGACCAGTCGCAGCAGGCGCAGTTGGGTGAAGGTCAACCGATCGCCCGCCACCCGTTCCAGTTCGGCGGCGAGCAAGTCGGAGGAGGCACTGGTGAAGATGGTGGCGCTGGCGAGGAGATCGTTGATGGCTTCCAAGGCCTCAGCACGTCCTACCACGGGTCACCCGCCCGACGGCGCTCGGCGTTCACTCGCAACCTCGTTGATATTAAACCTGGTTCACCAATCGCGCAAAGCCGCAGGCCCCGCCCCGCGCCGCCCGCCTCAGCGACCCAGGGCCCGCGCCAGCGCCTCCTCCAGCCGCAGGTGATGGAAGTGGAAGCCGTCGGCCTCCAGCCGCTCCGGGTACACCGCGGCGCCGTCGAAGAGCAAGGTGTCGGCCAGGCCCCGACCCAGCACGGCACGGGGGACGAAGCGGGGAATGCGGAGCCAGACCGGCCTTCCGAGGGCCTTGCCTACCGCCTTCACGAACCTCTTGTTGTCGGCCGGGTCCGGCGAGGTCAGGTTCACCGGGCCCGACAGGCTCGACCCCAGCAGGTGGAGCATCGCCCGAACCTGGTCCTCCAGAGAGACCCAGGACCACACCTGCCGGCCGTCGCCCAGCCACCCGCCCAGGCCCCACCGGTAGGGGCTGAGCCAGGACGGGCCCAGGGGAGCGAGCAGGCGAGCCAGGGCTCCCCCCCGGGCCGAGAGCACCACCCCGTTACGGAGCGACACCACCCTCACCCCCGCCGCCGCCGCCGGAGCCGTCGCCGCCTCCCAAGCGCCGCACAACTCGGCGAAGAACCCTACGCCCGGGGCGCTGACCTCGGTGAGCCTCTCACCGGGCCGGTTGCCGTAGAAGCCCACGCCCGACGCGTTCAGTAGCACCGCCGGGGGGCGCCGCAGCCCGGCCAGGGCTCCGGCCAGGAGGGCGGTGGCCCCCACCCGGCTCTCCCAGATGAGCCGCCGCTCCTCATCGTCCCACCGCCTCTCCCCTATGGACCGGCCCGCCAGGTTCACCACGGCGTCCGCTCCTTCGAGAGCCGCCGCGTCGATGGTGCCGGCGGCCGGGTCCCAGGCGATCCCGGGCCGGGGACTGCCGGGCCGCACCAGCCGCTCCACCCGGTGGCCGGCCGCCTCGAGCGCCGGCACCAGAGCCGACCCGATCAGCCCGCTGGAACCCGCCACCACGATGCGCATCCCGACCTCCTCGTCACACTGAGGCTAGAGGTCGAGAGCGGCGTAGGCCCGCCGCAGGGCCTCCCCCACCCGGCGCCGCCACTCCGCCGTCATCTCACCCACCGGGTCGGGCGAGGCGGCGAAGTCGCCGGGGAAGATGGGCTCACAGACGGTGGCGCCGATGGGCCGTCGCGCCGCGCTGGTGGTGCCACGGCCCAGGGCCTCCTCCGACCCGGCCACCGCCACCGGGAGCAGCGGGACCCCGGCGCGGCGGGCCAGCCAGGCGGCCCCCCGCTTGGGTTCCACCTCGTCCCAGACCCAGACCCGCATCCCCTCCGGGTACACCCCCACCGTGCCCCCGGCATCGAGTTCCGCCAGGGCCAGGCGCAGCGCCTCGAGGGGAAGCCGGGAACGGGGCAGCGGGATGGCCCCCAGCCACAGGGTAAGCCAATCGAAGAACGCCGACCGGCCGAACAGCTCGTCCACCGCCAGGTACCGGATGGGCCGGCCCACGGCCACGGCTACGACCACCGGGTCCAGATGGGAGAAGTGGTTGGCCGCCACCACCAGCGGGCCCGGCGGCACCCGCTCTCTTCCCGTGCAGACCAGAGGGAAGTAGCGGCCCAGCAGCATTCGACCCGCGCCGACCACCGCCCGCGCCGCGGTGTGCGCCCCCCAGGGGAAGCCGGGGCTAAGCCGCGGTTCCAAGGTCGGCGAAGAGGGAGGCGAAGGCCAACTCCGGGCGCTGGTTGGATTCCAGTGCGGCCACCGTCTCGATCACCCGGCCGGCGGCGGCCACCGCCGCCGCCGGGGTGAGCGCGGTGAACCCGGCGGCGGGAAGGTCGCGATTGCGCACCGGGGCTCCCCACTGGGCGGCGGCGGCGTCCCGGTACCAGGAGGCGAGGATCTCCAGGCCGGTGGTGTGCAGCGCCGTCGCGGCCCGCCGCCGCTCCCGCTCGTGGCGCTCCTTCAGCGCCCGGCCGGCGGCGCCGTCGGCGTCGGCCTGCTCCCGCTCGAAGCGATGCCCCTGATCGATGGCATCCAGCAAGGGATCGGCGGCGGCCACCAGTTCTTCGGCCAGGCGGAAGGCGTGGCCCGGCTGGGCGCCGACCCGGCCCGGCACCGACAGCCAGGCCCGCCGGAAGGCGGCCACCTCGGGCTGGGTGGCCAGCATCAGGGCCAGGCCCGGGCGGCCCCCGGAGGCGGCGGCGGCCCGTTGCGCCTGCTCGGCGTCGACCCCCCGCTCCTCGAGGGCGGCCACCGTCTCTTCGTCAGTGACCCGGCCGAAGCGCATCACCCGACAGCGGCTGGCGATGGTGGGCGGCAGGTCATCCTCGGCCTCGGCCACCAGGATGAACACCGTGCTGGGGCCGGGCTCCTCCAGGGTCTTGAGGAGGGCGCTGGCCGCCTCATCGGTCATCACCCCGGCCTCCTCGAAGAGCACCACCTTGCGCTCGCCCTCGATGGGCGCCAGCACCGCTCGCGCCACGGTGGCCCGGGCCTGATCGACGGTCAGGGAGGTCTTCCCATCGGGCTCCACCAGGGTGAGGTCGGGGTGGGTGCCGGCCAGCACTCGTCGCAGGCAGCCGGCCTCGCCCCCCGGGCAGAGCAGCCGGCCGGCGAAGCGGCGGGCGATGGTGGCCTTGCCCACGCTGGCCGGGCCGCAGAAGAGGTAGGCCTGTGCCGGGGAGGCCACCTCGGCCTCGAGCAAGGCCAGCAGCGGACGGTGCCCCACCACCCCGGAGAACGGGCTCACCATCGCCGCAGCACCTCGGCCTCGGAAGCGGCCACGACGGCCTCGAATCCCGCCGAGGCGTCGACGATCACGAGGCGCTCCGGCTCGGCGGCGGCGAGGAGGTCGTAGGCCTCCGCCACCCGCGACTGCAGCGGGATCCCGGCAGTGCTGATGCGGTCGGCACCGTCCTCACGGGCCAGGCCGGCCGCCGGGTCGAGCCGGAGCAGGATCACCAGTTCCGGCCAGACGCCGCCCAGGCCGGCCTCGTTCACCCGGCGCACCGCCTCGATCCCCAGCCCACGCGCCCCGCCCTGGTAGGCCAGCGACGAGTACACGCTGCGGTCGCTGACCACGGCCCGTCCCGCCGCCAGGGCCGGGCCGACCACCTCCGACGCCAGCTGCGAGCGCGCCGCAGCGAAGAGCAGGGCTTCCGCCCAGTCGGCCACCACCCCTCCCAACCCCAGCAGAATGTCGCGGATGGCCTCGCCCGTAGCGGTGCCTCCCGGCTCGCGTACCGTGAGCACATCGAAGCCCCGGGCGGCCAGGCGCTGCGCCACCCCGGCGGCTACCGACGTCTTCCCCGCTCCGTCGACCCCTTCGAAGGCGACGTACCGGCGAGTCATAGCTCCCCCTGCGGCCCGGGCGGCAGAGAAGGCTGATCGGAGACGACGGGCTCGGCGGGCAGGCCGTTCATCTCCCCGGTGAGAGGCTCCCCGGCCGTCGAGCGGCGGTAGCTGCGAAAGGCCTGGGTCACCGCCTCGAAGACCGGCCGGCGGTCGGCGTGACCCAGAGCCACCAGGATGGCCCGCACCCGCCACAGGGTGGCCAGGCCCCCGAAGAAGATGGTGGCGCCCCCCAGGATGAGCATTACCCGCTTGCCTTCGGAGAGGAAGCCGGGGAAGACCCCGTCGAAAAGGCCGGAGAGGGGCAGGGCCACCGTCATCGACAGAAGCAGGCCGATGCGCATCAGGCTGAACAGGGCGGCGAAGGTGCGGCCGCGCAGTTCGTCGACCACCTGCTCGTGGAGGTGGGAGAAGCCCAGCACATAGGCGGCCCCGGTCCCCACCCCCATGACCGCGATCCATCCCACCCCGCCGAGAAGGGTCTGCACCAGACCTCCGGAGGCGAGACCGATACCGGTGACCAGCAGAGCCAGCGAGAAGAACACATCCTTGTGCACGACCCGCGCCCCGAAGATGGTCACCAGCACGATGCCGGCCGCCGTCCCCAAGCCGAAAGAGGTCAGCAACGCGGGGAAGCCGGCGGTACCCGCCATCAGAACGCCCGTGGCGAAGGGCTTGCCCAGCACGATGATGATCCCGCCGCCGGCCAGAGCCACTCCCATGGCCGCCACCACCAGGCGGATCCGGGGATGGGTGGCCACGAAGACCACCCCGTCGCGCAGGTCGCGCAGCGGGGCCATCAGGTTCAGGCGCCCGGTGCGCCGGCGCTTTTCGGGCAGGTCACGTCCCGCCAGCGGGATGGTCCAGATGATGGCCGCCGAGACCAGGAAGGTACCGGCATCGGCCATGAAGGCCAGGCCCTCGCCGGTGTCGGTGACCCGGGGGCTGAGAGGGGCCAGAACCATGAAGATCAGGGCGCCGAGGGGGAAGGTGCCGTAGGCGGCGCTCAGGGAGAGGCTGTTGGCTTGCACCAGTTCGTTCCGCTGCACCAGGTTGGGAACACTCGACTCGCGTGCCGGCTGGAAGACGAGGGTGAGCCCCTCCATGGCCAGGTTCACCAGCACCAGGTATTGGATGCTGGTGGCGAACACCAGGCTGAACACCAGCGCCGCTCGGCCCACCTCGACGATGACCATGGCGTACTTGCGGTTCACCCGGTCGGCCACCACCCCGCCGACGGCGGCGAAGAAGAGCCCGGGGAGGATGCGCGAGACCATGGCCAACACGATCCCGCTGCTCCCGGCCAACTCGTCGGCCAGGGAGAGGGTGGCGAGGATGGCCACCCAGTCGCCGGTGCTGCTGATGAGTCCCGCCTTCCACAGACGGGAGAAGGGCCCCGACTTCATCAGGGCCCAGGCGCGGCGCGGGGGGGCCTCGGTCACGGGCGAGAGGGTATCAGGGTGTGCCGAGCGGACTTCCCGAGCCGGACGCGATCAGGCTCCCGCAGCAGGGTTCGCCCCCGGAGGGGGCGGGCAGGGCTTGGCCTCCTTGCCCTCGGTCTCCAGGCGCCGGCGGCGGGCTGCCAGCAGGGCCCGGGCCCGCTCCAGAGTGAGACCCTCGACCGAGTCTTCCCGGCGAAGCGAGGCGTTCACCGCGCCGTCGGTGACGTAAGGGGCGAACCT
>Ga0194110_10001629_pt1 | contig 28830 bp, 28 predicted proteins | sample TA2Kig1200mmetaG_FD_146192 | JGI IMG/M metagenome (GOLD analysis project Ga0194110, IMG submission 146192) | Freshwater microbial communities from Lake Tanganyika, Tanzania - TA2015032 Kigoma Deep Cast 1200m | ecosystem: Environmental > Aquatic > Freshwater > Lake | place: Tanzania: Lake...
CACCTCCAGCAGGGCAGAGGCGGGGTCTCCCCGGAAGTCAGTCCCGATTTTATCGATTTCATCCAGGATAAAAACGGGATTATTGCTGCCGGCCCGGCGGATGCTCTGAATGATGCGGCCGGGCATAGCCCCCACGTAGGTCCGCCGATGTCCCCGGATTTCCGCCTCATCCCGGACGCCGCCCAGGGAGAGGCGGATGAATTTCCGTCCCAGGGCCCGGGCAATGGATTTCCCCAAAGACGTCTTACCGGTCCCCGGCGGCCCGACGAAACAGAGAATGGAGCCTTTCATGTCGGGTTTGAGCTTGCGCACCGCCAGGAATTCCAGGATGCGTTTCTTCACTTTCTCCAGATTGTAATGGTCTTCATCCAGAATCTTCCGGGCCTCCACCAGGTCCAGACGGTCTTCCGTGGCGATATTCCAGGGCAGTTCGATCATCCATTCCAGATAAGTACGAATTACCTGGTGATCCGGCGAGGTGGGGGGAATCCGGCTCAGGCGGTTAAGCTCCCGTTCCGCCTCTTTAAAGGCGGCCTCGGGCAGTTCCGCCTCCAGCAGGCGGTGCTGGAGATCGCCTATCTCCTGGGAGCGTTCGTCGCCTTCCCCCAGTTCCTTCTGCAGGGCCTTGATCTGTTCCCGGATATAGTAATCCTTCTGGGCCTTGTCCATCTCGGTCTTGACATTGGCCTGAATCTGCTTACCCAGTTCCAGGATTTCAATTTCCCGGTTGATCAGGCGGAGCACTTTCCGGAGACGTTCTTTGACCTCGATGGTTTCCAGCAGGTCCTGCTTTTCGGCCTTGGCTATATTAAGACTGCCGCCGGTAACGTCTGCCAGGACCCGGGGGTCGTCCAACTCCTGCACCATGGCCCCGAGTTCTGTGGGCAGGTAGGGAGACAGTTCCGACATTTTCTTAAACATGCTCTTGAGGCCGGAAACCATGGCATCGATTTCGAGATCTGTCTCGTAGGTCTCGGTGATGGGGGTCACCCGGGCCTGGAGGTATGGTTCGGTGTCAACCATTTCCTCCAGCTTGAAGCGGTAGAGGCCCTGGATGAGCAGCCGCACCGCGCCTTCCTGGGTTTTCCCCATCTTGAGGATCACTGCCGCGGTGCCCATGGAGTAAAGATTTTCCGGGGTGTAAACCTCGGTGGCCGGGGTTTGGCTGGTGAGAATACCGATTATTTTATCCTTTAACAAGGTGTCGTCAATCAACCTTTGGGCCCCGTCCTCCCATAAAGCCAAAGGGATGATCAGGCGGGGGAAAAGCACCAGCTCGCTCATGGGAAGTATGGGCAGCAGTCGGGAATCGCCCTTGTCAGGACCAGGACTAGTTGTCTCCGTGGGGAGATCGTTTAGGGTGTTGAATTTTTCTTCCATGGTTATGTCCATATATGTCTTCGGGGTAGTAAAAACCCCACTGTTGAATTTATTGCGCCTGTCCGGAGCCCGGTTAATTTTTACCGTTTCCTTCGATGAGTCAAAGGGACGTGTCTCGGCTAGGGCTTCGGTCTGGATTGTCTCAGGTTAATCTTCCTCTCTGATGGTTATCTGCTGCGGCGGACTGGCCTGACGCCACGGCACCCGAATAATTAAAATGCCATTGGTGTATTCAGCCTCGGTTCTGGCCTCGTCCACGGCCCGGGGAAAGTGAAACCGCCGCTCAAAACTGCCGTACTCGATTTCCAGGCGGTGAAATCTTTGCACGGGTTCCGTAGGGGGAAAGCGGCGTCTGCCGTTCACCACCAATTCCTGCCGGTGCAGAGTCAGGGCAATGTCCGCTTTGGTCAAACCTGCCAATTCCATGCGGATAATCAGGGCCTGGGGAGTTTCATAAATATCGGCGGCGGGATGAAATGTGGCAGCCGCAGAAGTTGACGGTCCACTCCAGGGGCCGAACATATTTTCCATCAACCGCCGCATTCTCGTTTCCATCATTTCAAAGTCCTTGGCCAATTTGATTTTTATAGGAGCCATAGAGGCATTCCTCATGCGCAAATGTCTGATTTACGAAGATAGAGCCAAACCATCCGGGAAAATCCGGATAAACTGCCTCTACCAGATTTATATTAAGGCCGTCCGGCGGAATTGTAAAGATACGGTTTCCGGAAACTTTTACAAGCCGAAACAGTAGGGCAGACCTCCAGGTCTGCCCGTTGATGGCAGAGTTCTGGAGGCCTAGGTCTGCCGTTTTATGTCTGATCCGCCGGGAAAGATCACCTTAAGCCCTAAAGCCGCAGGGCTGCCAGAATCTGTTCGTGCAACAGACCGTTGCTGGCCGCCACGTCGGCCGCGGTCAGAAAGAAGGGCGAACCGTCAAAGGTGGACACCCGCCCCCCGGCCTCTTCTACGATGAGAACCGCTGCGGCAGTGTCCCAGGGCTTCAAGCCCTCTTCCCAGAAGCCGTCGCAACGTCCTGCGGCCAGGTAGCACAGGTCGATGGCCGCGGCGCCGGGCCGGCGCACCCCCTGGGCCTGGACCACCAAGCGTTTAAAGCGCAGCATGGAGGTTTCCAGATGGTCCGCGACATTATAGGGAAACCCGGTGGCCAACAGCGCCCGGTCCAGGTCGCCGATTTGGGAAACCCGCAGGGTTTGCCCATTGAGCCAAGCCCCCTGTTCCCGGATGGCCTCAAAAACCTCATCCCGCATGGGATCGTAAACCACCCCGTAGACCACCTCCCCCTGCCACTGGAAGGCTATGGAGACCGCGAACATGGGGAAACCGTGGGCAAAATTGACCGTACCGTCCAGGGGATCGATTATCCAGCAGCCGTCGCCTGAGGCGGCGGTGGGGGCTCCCTTCTCCTCGGCCAGGAAGCCGTAGGCCGGAAAGACCCGGATCAGATGGTCAATGATGAGTTGCTGGCTCTGAAAATCACTTTGGGTGACCGGATCGTGGCGGCCCTTGAGGGTGATGGCCTGGGGTTGCGTAAAATTGCGCCGCAAGAGGGCCCCGGCATTGAGGGCGGCCTGCCGGGCGGCCTGTTGGATTTCAGTTATCAAGCTGAAACTCCCTTCGGGGATGACTTGTGTTTCTATTATAAGCTCATGCAACGTGCGGCGCTATCGGCGGCGGTTTTTTTTTCCCCGGGACCGGGGCTTTTTGCTTTTAGGGACTGCGGGGGCGGGCAGAAAGAGAAATACTCCCAACAGGCCGGTGAAAAACCCGCCCAGGTGGGCCATCCAGGCCACCGGACCGCCCTGGCGCAGGCCGTAAAATTGCAGCAGCAGCCAGAAACCCAGCCAGACAAAGGCAGGGACAACGACAACTTTAAACCGCACCAGGAGATAGACCAGGGTTTGCACCGGCGCCTGGGGAAAGCGGATGAGATGCGCCCCCAAAACCCCGGCAATGGCCCCACTGGCCCCGATGATGGGAACCGACAACCGGCTGGCGGCCACCGAGTGGATCAACAAAGAAAAAAATCCACAGAAAAGATAGAAACCCAGGAAGCGCCAGGGGCCCAGTTCATCTTCCAAAGCCTCTCCGAATACCCACAGGAAGAGCAGGTTGCCCAGAAGATGGACCCACCCTGCGTGCAGAAAAAGGGAAGTGAACATGGTGGCCGCCAGCTTCATTGACTGCCAGGAGCTGAACAGCTTTACTTCCGAGAGGTGGGCCGGAATCGCCCCTCCCTGCCAGAACAGTTCCAGGGCGGCGTCTTGGCCCATGGACAGCGTGAAGAAAAAAACCAGGCAGTTGAGGCAGATGAGGCCGATGGTGACATAAGGCCAGGACCCCTGGGAGGCCTGGCCGCGGATGGGTATGGCCATATTATTATTTCAGGGATGCCCCAGCCCGGGGAAACAATTCAGGTGGCAGAGGCTTAGCAGCCTGTTAAGAGTGTATTTTCTGACTACTATGCCACAAAGCGCGGCAAATTTCCACCCTATAACGCCCCGGCGGCCCTCAGGACAAAAGACCCCTGGGGCAGGCCCAGGGCCGCGGCCACGGGCTGACATTTTGCCTGCAGCAGGAAGAATAGCCGTGAGTCGGCAAAGTGCGCCAGGGTCTCGAAGTGGCCCATGCCCTTGGCCAGGATCAGGTCGGCCCCAGCAAACAGGCCTTGAAAGTCCGGGCTGGTCTGGGCCAGTTCCAGGCCCACGGTGAGGGCCCCGGTATCCGCCACCGGCTCCAGGGCCGCCCCCAGGCCGGATTCATGCAAATCCTGCCAGGTAAGATCATTCTGGATGGGCCCGCCCTTGACCACATAGATAACCTGCCAGCCCTGCTCCCGGAGGGATTGCACCAGGGGCAGATCAAAGAACTGTTCCCCGGCATTGTCGGCCAGATAGAGGAGGAGACCGGGCCGCTCCGAGAGACGCCGCTGCCAGAGCTGCACCTGGGAACCGCTGAACCGCACCGGGGAGGTCATATCCCTGACAATGTCGTCCTCGGGGCGGAAAAAATCCAGGGCGTTCCCCGCTACGGCCAAGGCCAGGGTCAGGTCGGGGCCAGATTTGCTGCGGCCGGCGATTTGTGCGGCCATCCGGCGGGCCATTTCGGTTTCCTGCTGTTTGCGCGCCTTGAAGGGGTCGGGATTGCCGGTGACGGCTTTGATGGCCCGGTGAAAGCGGTTGGCGATAATCGCGGGGATGGCCCCGGGCGAGAACTCGGCAGTCAGAATCGCCTGGGCCTGCCGCCTGGCCTCGGCCCCGAGATCTGGGTCTGAAGTGGCTAGACCCACGGTCAGGTCGATGAGTCTTTCCAGGCAGGGGCGGCATTCGGTTCTGATGCGCATCGCTGGCATAGGGGAGGTCTCCTGGTTCAGTTTTTTTGGCCTCAGTATTTAGTATAACCCCTACCCAACCGGTGCTTCATTGATTTTAGTTTTACAGGGCTGTCAAAGATGGCTTGTGGCGGCTCGGGCTGAAAGGTCTTTGTAGACGTTCAGCTATCAGCTTTCAGCTAAAACAATAAGTTAGGCAAACTAAGCGAAAAACCAGTGATCCGCCACCTTGGAATAACTATTTAAATTTAAAACATTAGCTGACCGCTGAACGCTTACAGGTCTTTCAACTTTTCCTGAAACCTAATATGGCCATAACCTGTTAAATTTTCTATATAATATTAACCGCAAGCCGGACTTCACACCTCCGCCCACACATTTTTGTTGGATCATCATCGGCTTATAAGTTATACAGAAGTATTGCAGGTGTTAATCTGCAAAAATCTTGCATCGCCCCTTTTTTAATATGTCAGAAAACCGGCAACTTTTTTTCCGCCTTTTCCAGCTGATAAAACCTTTCTGGCGGCGGATCCTCATTGCCATGGTGGCCATGATTGGCGTTTCCGGGATCACCGCCCTCATCGCCTTTCTGGTGAAACCGGCCCTGGACGACATCTTTTTCGGCAAGCGCCTGGATATGCTTTACTTCCTCCCTTTCCTGGTCATCCTTCTCTACTTCTTCAAAGGTCTCTTTTTTTTTACTCACGAATACTTGATGAATTACGTGGGGGGAATGATCATCACCCAGATGCGGGATGCCCTGTACCGGCAGTATATGGCCCTGCCCCAGATTTTCTTTGACCGCACCGCCACCGGGCTGTTGATTTCCCGGGTGACCTATGATGTGAATATCCTTCAGAGTTCGGTGTCCACCGTGGTCACCAACCTGCTCAAGGACATCTTCACCATCATCGGCCTGGTGGGGGTTATTTTTTACCGGGAATGGCGCCTGGCCCTCATCGCCATAGTAGTCTTTCCCGTGGCGGTCGTCCCCATCATCAAATTCGGCAAGCGTCTGCGACGCATCTCCACCTCCAGTCAGGTTTCCATGAGTCGCCTGAACACCCAGTTGCAGGAGACCCTGGTGGGTAACAAGATAGTTAAGGCCTTCTGCCGGGAAGACCATGAGCAAGCGCGTTTTCATCAGGAAAATGAAAATTTTTTCCGGCTGCGCATGAAAAATGTGGCCACTCGGGCCATATCCCCGCCGGTGATGGAGCTTTTGGGAGGCTTCGGTATTGCCGCCATCATGTTTTACGGTGGTTATCAGGTAATTCAAGGCACCTCCACCCCAGGAACGTTTTTCTCCTTTCTCGCCGCCTTGTTAATGTTGTACCAACCCATTAAAAGCCTCAGTAATATTAATAATTCCGTGCAGGAGGGGCTGGCCGCGGCCAAGCGGGTATATGAGATTTTGGACCTACCCACGGAGATTGCCGATGAACCCCAGGCCGTCTCTTTGCCCCCCATCCGCCGGGAAGTCCGCTTCGAGGAAGTGAATTTTGCCTACGACAACCGGACGGTTTTGCAGAATATTAACCTGACCGTGCCCAGGGGCCAGGTGGTGGCTCTGGTGGGCCCCAGCGGGGCCGGCAAGACCACCCTGGTGAACCTGGTGCCCCGTTTTTATGAGGTCACCGGTGGGGCCATCTCCATTGACGGCCATGACCTGCGCCAGGTGACCCTGGCCTCGCTGCGGGGCCAGATCGGCGTGGTAACCCAGCAGACCTTCTTATTCAACGACACGGTGCGCCAGAACATCGCCTACGGTCGGCCCGAGGCCGAGGAAGCGGCCATCATCCAGGCGGCCCAGGCCGCCTTTGCATGGGACTTCATAAAAAGTCTGCCCCAGGGGCTGGACACCGTCATCGGTGAGCAGGGTGTAATGCTCTCCGGCGGCGAACGGCAAAGGGTGGCCATTGCCCGGGCCCTGCTGAAGGACCCGCCCATCCTCATCCTGGACGAAGCCACCTCCGCCCTGGACTCGGAAGCCGAACGGGAAGTGCAGAAAGCTCTGGATAACCTGATCCAGGGCCGCACCACCCTGGTCATCGCCCACCGGCTGTCCACCATCCGCCATGCCCACCGCATCGTAGTCCTGGACGAGGGCAGGATTGTGGAAGAAGGACAGCATGAAGACCTTTTGGCCCGAGGCGGGGTCTATGCCAAATTATACTTTCTGCAGTTCCGCCCGGAAGATGAGAAGACACTGCCGGACGCCCCGGAACCGGCGGTGGGCGGCCTGGCCTCGGTTAGATGAAGTCCTGGTGGCACCAAACCTTTCGCCGTCTGCAAGGGGAACCGGACTCGCCGCCTCCGGGCATGGCCCTGCGCACTGGTGCCGCGGCCCTGGCCTGGCTCTACGGCCTGGGGGCCTGGGGGCGGCGGCGGCTTTATGACCGGGGCTGGCTGTCCACCAGCCGCCTCCCCTGCCCGGTGCTGAGCATCGGCAATCTGGCCGTGGGCGGGGTGGGCAAGACGCCTATTACCGGGATGTTAGCCCAACGCTGGCAGGCCGCGGGTTGTCGGGTGGCCATTGTCAGCCGGGGCTACGGCGGTAAACACTCCGCCCCCCGGATCATCAGCAACGGCAGCCGGATTTTTCGGAAACCGCCCCAGGCCGGGGATGAGGCCTACCTCCTGGCCCTGCAATTGCCCGGTATTCCCATCATAACCGGGGCTGACCGCCACCGGGCCGGCCTGCTGGCCTGGAAATCTTTCCACCCAGACCTTATCTTACTTGATGACGGGTTCCAACACTTTCAACTGCATCGGGATGTGGATGTGGTGCTGTTGGATGCTGACCGCCCCTTGGGCAACGGCTGCCTGCTTCCCCGGGGGCCGTTGCGGGAGCCGATAGGCACCCTCGCCAGGCCCCTGGTCCTGATCCTCACCCGGTATGAGGCTCACCGGCACCAGAATAGCTGGGAGGAAGTGCGGGCCACCTTCCCCCAGGCCATCGTCCTGCGGGCGGTTTTCCGGCTGTCCCATGCGGTCAGATACCCCGGGGCTTATAGAGTCAGCCTGGCCGACTTATCCGGTCTCCGTCTGGTGGCCGTGGCGGGTCTGGCCCGGCCCCAGCTGTTCGCCGCCAGCCTGCAGGAAGCTGGCATTATTTCCAAGGAGTTTTTTCCCTTCCCGGACCATCATCTCTTTACTGGCGCCGACCTGGCCGAACTCGGGGCCGCGGCCTGCCGCCTGGGGGCTGAGGGACTGGTAACAACGGCCAAGGACTGGGCCAGGCTGGGCGGCATGAGAACAGGACCGCTGCCCTGGTATGTGGTTCACCTGCAAGTAAATCTTCTGGACGACTGGCCGGAGCATCTCCTGCCGGAGTGCGGTCGGATATTGAGTGACTGATGCCCCCAAAAGCCCCCCGACATCCTATTTCCATCGGCAACCACCATTCTCCCCTGCCCCTGGCCGTGCAACAGGCTTTTAATCAGCTCACCGTGCAACACCGCCGGAAATTTTTTCCCCATCAGATAAAAAATATACTGGTGCGGGCGGTCAATTGGGTGGGGGATGCCATCATGACTCTCCCGGCCATCGGTGATCTGAAAAAACTTTATCCCTGGGCCCGTCTATCCGTCCTGGCACATGAACGCGTCGCCCCGGTTTTCCAGCAGCAACCGGCGGTGGATGAAATTATCCCCTATCTTCCCAAACCTCCGGCCACCCCTATGAAAACCTGGCTGGTATCCCTAGCCGCTCTGCGTCAGAAAAAGTTCGACCTGGCGGTGATTTTCCCCAACTCCTTCGAGGCCGCCTTGGTGACCTGGCTGGCAGGCGCACCCCACCGGGTGGGCTACGGCACCGACGGGCGGGCTTTCCTTTTCACCCAGGTGGTGTGGGGAGTGGATAACATGGCCGGGTTGCACCAGGTGTATCGCCACAAAGGGGTGTTGCGTCCCTTCGGCCGGATAAGCGCCGACGGTTTCCCGGAGCTCATCCTGACCAGGGCCGAGCAAGAGGCGGGAAAGGAGCTTTTGGTGGCTAACGGTTGGCGCCCCTCCCAGAAGATTGTCGGTCTGAGCCCCGGCGCGGCCTACGGTCCGGCCAAACAATGGCCCCCGGAGCGCTTTGCCGCCGTGGCCGACCTGCTACATCGGGAATGCGATGCCCTCATCGTCTTTTTGGGAGCCGCCAGCGACCAGGAAACCACCCGGCGCATTGCTGGCGCCATGCAATCTCCTTCCCTTAACCTGGCGGGCCGCACCGACCTGCGCACCGCCTTTGCAATGATATATCATCTGGATATTTTAATTACCAATGATTCCGGTCTGATGCATGCTGCTGCGGCCTTATGGACACCCCCGGTGGCCCTGTTCGGCTCTACCGACCCCTGTGCCACCGGCCCCTTCACCCCCCTGGCTTCGGTGGTGCGGCATCCCGTCCCCTGCAGCCCCTGCCTCAAACGGCAATGCCCGGAAGATAACATGTGTTGGGAGCTCATTACCGTTACAGAAGTGGCCGAACAGGCCCGCTACTGGCTCAGGAGACAATAAATGGCGCAGGCGGTCTTTTTGGATCGGGACGGCACCATCAACGAAGAGATGGGCTATATCAACCATCTGAGCCGGTTCCGGCTTCTGCCTGGCAGCGCTGAAGGCATCGCCCTGCTCAACCAGGCCGGCTTGACAGTGGTGGTGGCCACGAATCAATCCGGGGTGGCCCGGAAGTACTTTCCCGCCTCCCTCATCGACCAGGTGCATGGGCTAATGCGGGACTTGCTGGCCCAACACGGGGCCCGCCTGGATGCCATCTATGTCTGCCAGCATGGCCCAGAAGCCGGCTGCCCCTGCCGCAAACCCAGGCCAGGGCTGGTGCAGCAGGCCGCTGCGGACCTATCCCTTGATCTGGCCCACTCCTACGTAGTGGGGGACCGCTTCAACGACATCCACCTGGCCGCCGACGTGGGGGCCAAGGGGATTCTGGTGCTCACCGGCTACGGCCGGGGGGAACTGGAAAATTACCAGGGTGAGCGTCTGGCCCAGCCGGCTTACATCGCCACCGATCTGCTGGACGCGGCAGCCTGGATAGTGCACGATGTGGCAGACTTCAAGATCAGATAACGGAAGTTCCCGGTTTCCGGCAAAAATATTTACTCAAGTTTCACACCCCGGATGTGCAGATAAATGTAGGACGGGAAAGCGAAGCGCCTCCCGCCTTTCAACAAGCTGATTTCGGCGCGCCCGGCACGCCCTACAATTCCACGGCTTGGAACCTTGAACTTTGAACTCTCCATGGCTGAACGTATCCTGCTGATAAAATTAAGCGCTTTGGGGGATGTGATCCAAACTCTGCCCACCCTCGAGGCCATCCGGGCGGCCCATCCCCAGGCTGAGATTACCTGGCTGGTGGAAGAAGCTGCGGCCCCTGTCCTGGAGGATCATCCGGCTTTGGATGAGCTTTTGATCTCCCGGCGTCAAACCTGGCTGGCGGCCTGCCGCCGGGGGGCGGCCTTAAGAACGGCCCGGCTGGAAATCCGGCAGCTGGTGCAGGCCCTCCGTCGCTGCCCCTTCGACCTGGTCATCGATCTCCAGGGACTGTTGAAAAGCTCCTTGTGGACCTTTCTAGCCCGCAGCCCCCGAAAAATCGGTTTTGATCAGACCCGGGAATTGAGTTACCTGGCCCTCAGCGAACGCCTGCCGCCCTACGACCCCGATGAGCCCGCGGTCCGGCGCTACCTACGGGTGGCGCAGCACCTGGGCGCGTCCGGGGAAACGGTGCGTTTCCGGCTGGCCCTGCCGGCCGGGAGCGGCAATGGCCTTGAGCCATTGTGGGCCGATAAAACCGGCCCCCTGATCATCCTTCACCCCGGCACCCGGTGGGAGACCAAGCACTGGCCACCCACATCGTTTGCCGCCCTGGCAGACGCTCTGGCCGGGGAAATGCACGCCCGCATCGTCTTTACGGGCAGCCCCGGGGACCGCTCTTTGATCGGCCGCATCCTATCCGCGATGAGAAAGCCGGGTATTGATCTGAGCGGCCGTACCGATCTGAAAACCCTGGCCGGTTTATTTTATCAGGCCGATGCCGCGGTCACCACCGACACCGGTCCCATGCACCTTGCCGCAGCCGTGGGCGCGCCGGTGGTGGCCCTCTTCGGCCCCACGGCCCCCTGGCGCACCGGCCCCGTGGGCTGTGGCCATCGGGTCCTGCGCCTGGACCTGGCCTGCAGCCCCTGTTTCCGGCGGCACTGCTCTACCCCGGAGTGTATGTCTCATCTGGAGGTTGACGACGTCTTGACCGCGGTGCGAGGTATTCTCCGCCAGGGGCGCCTCCATGGCCGCCCGACCCTGAAGCGCCATGCCGGAGCTGTGGATATCATCGATCATCTGGCCTAGACGCAAAGACAGGTGTTCCGGGAGATTATTGAATTAGTTAAAATACTATGGTATTATAAAAAGTTATATTGTTAATATTCCACCAGATAGGTCCGGAGTGCCGCCATGGCTTTAAAAAAAGAACTTTTGGATATCCTGGCCTGCCCCCAGTGTAAGGGCGAGGTCAAGCTCAATGATCAGGGGGACGGATTGATCTGCCACTCCTGCCGCCTCATGTATGAAATAAAGGATGATATTCCCGTCATGCTCATTGACAAGGCTAAAAAGCTCTAATTCATTATCATGTCAACCCTCTCGGTGACCATCATCACCCACAACGAAGAAAAGAATATCATCCCGTGCCTGGAATCGGCCCAATGGGCGGATGAAATCGTGGTGTTGGATTCCAACAGCACCGACCGCACCGTGGAACTGGCCCGGCAGTATACCGATCGGGTTTTTTCCGTACCCTGGCAGGGATTTGGGAAAAACAAAAATCAGGCCATCGACGAGGCCCGGATGCAGTGGATTTTTGTCCTGGACGCGGATGAGCGCCTCAGTCCGGCCTTGAGACAGGAGATTACCGCCATTGTTCAGGCCGACGGACCCGCCGACGGTTACCGGGTCCCCCGGCGCAATCATTTCTGCGGCCGTTTCATCAAACGCCTGGGCTGGTACCCGGACTATTCCATCCGCCTGTTCCGCAAGGCCAACGGTCGCTTTGTGGAACGAGAAGTGCATGAAAGCGTGGTAATAAACGGTCGGATCGGAACCCTGCAGCATCCCATGCTGCATTACACTTACACCTCCGTCAGTGATTTTGTCCTGCGCCTGGACCGCTACTCCGGCCTCGCGGCCCAGGAACTGCTGAAGCAGGGTAAAAAGCCGGTTTTCGGGGAATTGCTCTGGCGGCCTTTTCTCACTTTCCTGAAGCTTTATTTCCTGCAACTCGGCTTCCTGGAAGGCCGGGATGGCTATACCCTGGCCTTTCTTTACAGCACCTATACCTTTTTGAAATATTACAAGTTTCGCGAATTACGGTGCCAGCCGGCGGCAAATGGAGGTCAGCCCGCGTGAAAATAGATGCCACGGCCAGAATCGGCCCGGACGTAGAATTGGGGCCGGAAGTTGAAATCGGCCCTGGGGTGATTATCCAGGGGCCCAGTCGCATCGGCGCCGGCACCCGGATCCAGGCCCACGCCTATATCGGACCTTACACCACCATGGGTGAAAATAATCTCGTCTCCTTCGGGGCCATTATCGGCCATGACCCCCAGGATTACGCCTTCCAGGGCCAGGAGAGCTACACCATTATCGGCAACCACAACATCATCCGGGAATACGCCACTATTCACCGGGGCACCCTCCCCGGCAGCGCCACCACCGTGGGGGACCATAATTTTATCATGGCCCTGTCCCACATGGCCCATAACTCCTCCCTGGGAAACCACGTCATCCTGGTGAATGGGGCCCTGATCGGCGGTTACGTGGAGGTTCAGGACCAGGCCTTTATCTCCGGAAATTGCGTGGTGCATCAGTTCTGCCGGGTGGGCCGTCTGGCCATGATGCGGGGAGGCTCCCGGGCCTCCCGGGATGTACCCCCTTTCTGCATAGTGGACGGCGGTCATATTGTGCGGACCTTGAACCTGGTGGGCCTGAAACGGGCCGGCCTGAACCGCGAACAGATCAGGGCCTTGACGACCGCCTTTAAAATCCTCTTTCGCCAGCGGGTGAACCTGACCCAGGCCCTGGCCCAGGTGGAGGCCAAGGCTCCGTTAACCGCGGAGGTGAAGTATCTTCTGGAATTCATCCGCCAGTCCAAGCGCGGCGTGGCCATGGGCCCCAAATCTTCCCCCGGCGATGACTTTTAACCGCATCCTGATCATCCAGCTTAAGCATTTGGGGGATATCCTCCTGACCACCCCAGTGCTCCCGGCCCTGAAGGAAGCCTGGCCCCAGGCCGCCATCAGCGCCCTGACCCCCAGGGGTATGGAGCCCATGCTCACCGAGCATCCCCTGCTCACCGAGGTGCTCAGCATGGACCGGGCCGACCGTTCCCCATTTCATTTCCTCAAGTTTGCCGCACAGTTGCGGCAGCGGCGGTTCGACCTGGTGCTGGAGTTTTCCGGCGGCGACCGGGGCGCCTTCTATACCCGGCTCACTGGCGCCGGGACCCGGGTGGGCTTCCAGGATCCCCGCCGCCCGGCCTGGCACCGGTTTTGTGCTTTTACCCTCCTGGCCCCCCAGCCCCCCCTGCGCTGGCACACGGTGGAAAAACATCTGGCCCTGGTGCGTTCCCTGGGGGTGGAACCGAAAAACCACGGACCCGCATTCTTCTGGAACCGCCAGACAGACCAGGAAGTCCGGGATTTAATGGAGCGTCTGGGTTTGGCCCCGAGAAAATTTATTCTTCTCCACCCCCCGGCCCGCTGGCTGTTTAAATGCTGGACCCCCGAAGGCTATGCCCAGGTCATCGAAACCTTGCAGGGGGATTACAAAGTGCCGGTGGTAATAACTGCCGCGCCCCAATCCCAAGAAATAGATTTTGTCGATAATATCATGAGGTTAGTTAGGACCCTCCCGGTGAACCTGGCCGGCCGCCTCTCCTTGAAAACCCTGGGGGCCCTTATCGCCCAAGCCAGGCTTTTCCTGGGGGTGGACAGCGCCCCCATGCACCTGGCCGCGGCCGTGGGAACCCCCGCGGTGGTCCTCTTCGGTCCTTCGGGACCCTTCAACTGGCGACCCTGGGGTGAGGGCCACATAGTCTTGACCAAAGATTTCGACTGCCAGCCCTGCGGCCGGGACGGCTGTGAGGGCAGCAAAATCAGCCGCTGCCTCACCGCCATCACTCCGGCCGAGGTGCTGGCCGCGGTGGACCGGCAACTCCAGGTATGCATCTAGCCCTTATCCGACAGCGCCTGAGCACCCTGGGGGGCGCCGAAAACACCCTGCTGGCCTTGACCCATGAGCTTTTGCAGCAGGGGCATGCAGTCACCCTGGTGACCGCGGAGCCGCAACCTCCCCCGTCCCTGGCCGGGCGGCCCAACCTGCACTGGCGGCCGGCCCCGGTCTGGCCGGGAAAGGTGGGGCGGCTCCTGGGCTTCGCCTTCAATACCCGGCGGGTCCTGCGGCAGGGTCAGTATGACCTCGTTTTCAGCCTGGAGCGGACCCTGCGCCAGGACGCCTATAGGGCCGGGGACGGCTGCCACCGGGAGTGGTTGCAGCGACGGCGGCCTTTTGACTCAATCCCGGAACGACTGCACCTGGCCGCCAGCCCCTTCCACCGGACCCTGCTGGGCCTGGAAAAGATTCTTTTTCATGACCCCGGGCTCAGACTGGTGATTGCCAACTCCCGGCAGGTGGCTGCAGAGGTCATGCGGCATTATCAGGTGCCCGAGGACAACATCCGGGTGATTTACAACGGGGTGGACCGGGAGCGCTTTGCCCCGGAGAGGCTGGCCGCGCTGGCGAAAGACCCTCAGCCCCCCACCATCCTCTTTGTGGGCTCCGGTTTCCGGCGCAAGGGGCTAAACTTTCTTATTGCCGCCCTGAGCGAGATGCAGACCAAAGAAAGCCACCTGCTGGTGGTGGGGCAAGGCCGCACGAGCCGCTATCAGCGTCAGGCCCGGCAGTTAGGGGTAGCTCACCGGGTGCGCTTCCTGGGCCCCCAACCCCGGGTGGAGAGGTATTATGCCCAGGCCCAGGTGCTGGCCCTGCCCACCATCTACGACCCCTGCAGCAACGTTGTCCTGGAGGCTTTGGCCGGCGGTCTGCCGGTGGTCACCACCGCAGCCAACGGGGCCTCGGAGTTTATCCGCCCCGGGGAAAACGGGGCTATCCTGGCCCGCCCCGATGATCTCACGGGATTGGCCGCAGCTCTGGATGAGTTCCTGGCCCGGGCCGCTGACCCTCTGGTGCAACGGTCCGCGCTGGAGGCCGTGGCGCATCTTTCCTGGCCTCAGACCGTGACCGAGACCCTGGTCGCCCTTCAAGCTGTCGCCGGGATTTAGGAGAAAACGCTCACCCTTTCTGTATAATTCGAACTCAACATGCTTGCACTCTGCTTTGATGATTCATTAAAATTAAAGGAAGTCCCCCTGCCCCGACCGGAAGCGGGGGAAGCCCTGATCCGGGTGCGGCTGGCCGGCATCTGCCAGACCGATATTAATGTAACCCGCGGTTATAAAGGGTTTCAGGGCATTTTGGGGCATGAATTTGTGGGCCAGGTGGTGGCGGCGCCCGTCCCCGAGTGGGTAGGGCGGCGGGTGGTGGGGGAGATCAACCTGAGTTGCGGCCGCTGCCCCCGGTGCCTCCAGGGTCTCAAACGGCATTGCCGGGACCGAAGAATCCTGGGTTTGCATGATAAAGACGGGGCCCTGGCGGAGTATATCACCCTGCCGCTGGCCAATCTGCATCCGGTACCGGCAAGTGTGCCCGATGCCTTCGCAGTCTTTACCGAACCGTTGGCTGCGGCTCTGGAAATACTGGAGCAGTCTCACATCACCCCGGACGCCCGAGTCCTGATAGTAGGCGACGGCAAATTGGGGCTGCTTGTCGCCCTGGTCTTGCGGCTGAACGGCTGCGATCTGCATCTGGTGGGGCGGCACCCCGAAAAAATGGACCTGGTGGTCGCCCGGGGCGTCCGGACCCACCTGGCAGAAAGCTTGCTGGAGAGAGATTTCGACGTGGTGGTGGAGGCTTCAGGCTCGCCCGAGGGGTGGCAGACGGCCCTGAGCGCGGTGCGGCCCCGGGGGCTGGTGGTGGCCAAGAGTACTTATCACGAGCCGTTGCCTTTCAATCCCACGGCCCTGGTAGTCCCGGAAATCAATGTCAGCGGCTCCCGCTGCGGGCCCTTTGCCCCGGCCCTGCGCCTCCTGGCCCGCCGCCTGATCAACCCGAAAAAACTCATCTCCCGGGTCTATCCCCTCTCCCAGGCCGTGGAAGCCTGCCATTATGCGGCCCAGCGCGGGGTTCTGAAGGTATTAGTGGAGATGCCTACCGATGAGATCGAAGGTTCTGTATTACCACGTGGTCCCCAATGACAACCTGCCGGAAGGACTTAACCCGGTGCTTCTCACCGTCCTGTCGCCGGTGTGGCGGGGACCGCTCCTTATCATTGATTACCCGGACGGGTTACCTCAGACTATCACGGGTTGGACCGCCATCGGCCTCCCCTGTGACCTGAGGGTTTTCTGGACCCAGGCCTCGGAGGGCGGGCCCACGGTCTGTTTGGCCATCGGCGGGGACGGCGGGGTCCGCCTGGTGGATGACTATGATATCCATATCTCCGGACAGAAAAGCCCACCGCCCGGACAGGGACGCCCCTTTCTGGCCCTGTCCGAAAGCCTGATTCCGCCCGGGGTCTCGGCCATCATCGGCCCGGCCCCACCCCGGGCACCATTATTGTTGCTTTAAGCCGGAGAACAGCGCTTTTTCGCCCTCCCCTAGTAATAATAGGAGTTTTAGCCATGACACGGCGGCATCGTATGGTTGTAAGCGCATTGCATAGCACGTTCTGGATAGTGTTTTGGGCGAACCAGGTCTGGGCAGCCAGCGCCCTGGAATTACAGCAGGATTTTGTCCGGGCGGCGGAGCGGGTCTCCCCCGCGGTGGTGAGTCTCAAGTGCGAGCGCGTGGTCAGGGTGTCCCCGTTTCCCGGCTTTGACGAGGAATTTTTCCGGGGCACTCCCTTTGAGGGCTTTTTTCGAGAAATGATGCCTCCCCGGGGTTTTCAACAGCGGCAGGTGGGCCAGGGGTCCGGCGTCATCATCGACTCCCGGGGATATATTCTCACTAACCATCATGTGGTGGCCGGGGCCCAGGCCATCACGGTGCACCTGCGGGACGGGGGCACCCTGTCCGGCCGGGTGGTGGGTGGCGACCCGCGTTATGACCTGGCCCTGATTCAGGTCCCTTCCCCGGGGCTGCGGGCCGCGCCCTTGGGTAATTCCGATGAGCTGCGGGCCGGTCAGTGGGCCATCGCCATCGGCAGCCCCTTCGGCCTGGAAAACACCGTCACCGTCGGCGTCATCAGCGCCACCGGCCGCCGGGGGGTGGGCCAGGGGAGATTCGGCGATTTTATTCAAACCGACGCCTCCATCAACCCCGGCAACAGCGGCGGCCCCCTGGTGAATATCAACGGCGAGGTCGTGGGCATCAACAGCATGATCGTGGCCCCGGGCCAGGGCATCGGTTTCGCCATTCCCATTAATCTGGCCAAAAAAATCATTACCCCCTGGCTGAATTAAATGTTGGCGTTCAGATTTCCCCTTTCAGCAAAAAAGGTATTGAGTCAACGTACCCGTGCGGCCGGCTTTGAGGAGACTAATGTTTATCTCTTACGAATCGCCCACGAACCATGAAAACGCCGGCCTGCACGCCGAGCTTCTGCTTGGACGGATACGGAGGCCCGCCCCACCCAGGATAACGCTTTTTGCGGGGTCGATTGCCGCGGTAATGATTGTGGACCTGGCGATATAATGATTATAATCAAGAAGAGCTAAACATTTCGGGGGAAGTTACAACCGGGAGCTGTTTCATACTTTCTTCTCAAGCAATATCTGTTCAATGATAATTTTATGAAAAGTGTCAGAATCGAAGGCGTCACCCTGTACCTGGCCCACCCGGATGAGATCAACCTCACCTGGGTGGGCCAGGAGGAACTCATGGCCCAGATACTGGCCGCCTGGCTGGTGGTGGATGACCGGGACCTGCCTTTGAACCCGAGGCTGCTGGGTAAACCGGGGGTGGGCAAGACCACGCTGGCCTATGCCGCGGGGCAGCGGTTGGGTCGGGAGGTGTATCTGTTCCAGGCTACCATGGACACCCGGCCGGAGGATTTACTCATTACGCCGGTGATCTCCGAGGCCGGGAAGATCCAGTACGTGGCCAGCCCCGTGGTTACGGCCATGATCCGGGGAGGCGTGGCGGTGGTGGACGAAGCCAACCGGATGAGCGAGAAGAGTTGGGCTTCCCTGGCTCCGTTGCTGGATAACCGGCGTTATGTGGAATCCATTGTGGCGGGATTAAAAATCCGGGCTCATCCGGACTTCCGCATCTGCGTCACCATGAACGACGACGCCTCCACCTTTGAGGTGCCGGAATACATTCACTCCCGCCTGATGCCCCAAATCGTGGTGGAGTTCCCGGACATGGACGAAGAGCGCCGCATCCTGGCCCAGAACCTGCCCTTTGCCCCGGAGATGGTCCTGGATTACGTGGTGGGTTTCCTGCAGCGGGCCCACCGGGCCCGGGAGCGGTTTACGGTCCGGGACGGCATCAACATCGCCCGTTACGCTCTGAAGCTGTCCCGAGCCCAGGACGGCAGGTCCGCCGACCATCTCGTGGAGGTAGCCAGCTCCAGGATGCTGTTGGCCTTTTTGCGCCAGGCCATTATCCAGGTCCTGGGGGAAGAGGCCCTGGAATATCTCTCCTGAGGAAGTGTATCTTTTTTTATGTCTGCTGCTTTTCCCGGCGTGGAACCGGTGGTCTTACCGTATCAGAACCTGCTCCTGCTGCCCATCCTGCATGGCCGTCTGGAATGTGCCGGACTGGTGCGTCAGGCTTTTGAGCTACATCAGCCGGACGCGGTAGCCGTGGAACTGCCCTCCACCTTAAAAGCCGCAGTGCTGCGGGCCGTAGCCCGGCTGCCGTTGTTGTCCGTGGTGCATTATCAAGAGAGCAACGGTCAGACCGTCTATTGGCCCATCGAGCCCACCGACCCCCTGGTGGAAACCCTCCGCGCCGGCCTGGAGCACCAGGTGCCCCTTTACTTCATCGACCGGGACATGGAAAACTACCCCCGGGTCAGGGAGGCCCTGCCGGATCCCTACGCCCTGAACCGGATCGGGCTGGAGGCGTATACCGAAGCCTACCGCCAGGCCGCCCAGGGAGGGGAGCCCTGCCAAGAAGACCTGCTCCGGGAGCAGGCCATGGCTTACCGCCTCCAGCGCCTGCAGGAGCGCCATGACCGCCTGCTGGTGGTTTTCGGCCTGGCGCACTATCCGGGGCTGCTGGCCCAGTTGGCCCGGCCCCAGGCCCAGCCTTTGGCCCGGGTAAAACGGCTAGGGGTGCAGGTGGCCCACCTGGCCGAAGAATCCAGCCGGGAAATCTTAACGGAAATCCCATATCTTGCTGCGGCCTACGAGCGCCGGCGCCGGGAGAGACCCTTTCCCCCAGTGGACCGCCTGGAGCTGCTGCGCACCCTGGTGTCCGAAGCCGCGGAGCGATATCAGCAGGCTACCGGGGACACGGTATCTGGGCGGCAGCAGGCCATCTTGCATCAGTTCGCCCGTAATTACGCCCTGATGGGCGGACAGTTGACCCCCGACTTTTTTCAGCTCGTGGTCGCAGCCCGGGGTGTGGCCGATGATGACTTTGCCTACGAAGTCTGGGACCTGGGGGCCACCTATCCCTGGCAGGAGGCTGCTCCCGCCCTGCCGGTGCTCAGGCTGCGGGGCGAGGACCTCTTCTTGAACCAAAGAAAGATTCGGTTTCAACGACGGCTGCGCCAGACCCGACGGCGTCTGGTGCCCATCCCGGTCCGCGCACGCCCCCGGGAGAGACGTCCGGGAGAGTGGCGGGAAAAATGGCGGGGGGAGCTCATCTGCTCCTATCCTCCGGAGGACCTGGTGGTGGAGGGTTTCGGCGCCTTTGCCCGAAAAAAAGTCGTCCAGTTGCTATCGGAACAGAACCGCCGGGTGGTTCCCTTTGTCGCTTCCCTCCTGGACGGCATCGATGTCCGGGAGACCATCCGGCGCTGGCCCGAAGGAATATTATATGTCACCGAGCAGCAGCGGGCCCGGGGAAAAATCGGCGCGGTGGTGGCCATCTTCGATCCTGATGAGGGCCACCAGGAAAATTTCCCCTGGCGACTCACCTGGCTGGGAGAGCACCAGCAAGAGTCGGATATGGCCTTTTACGCCACCGCAATCGGGGAACATCTGGTCGGACCGGGAATTTCCCGTTGCCGGTATGGGGGGTTTATGCTTTCTTATCCCCCTTGGCGCCTCTATGACATCTGGCAGGATCCCTTTTTTGCCGGGGTGCGGAACAAGGCGGAGAGGCTCGTACTGGCCGCCCTGGATTACTCTCTGGAGAAAAACGTCATCTACCTGGCCGCCCAACCGCCCCGATCCCGCTGGCAGAATTGGGCCCACCGGTTGGGAAAAAAGCTCATCTATCTGCCGATCGGGTCCTTCTCGCCGATAACCATTAAGAAAATAAGAACCTTTCACGTCCTGGACGGTCAACCGGTCCGGGGCTGGGCAGCGGATTATGTCTGACGTCGGTTGTCCTTTTAATAACGAGAAAGCAGATATTCTGTGATTGTTCTTATCTTAGCGGCAATTATTTTATTGTTGGGGGGCGTCTATCTCTTCGTGAACCGACTCACGCAAAGAGTCGCCGAAGCCCAAAAAAAGTTGGTGGAACTTACCACGGTGGATGATCTTACCCAGCTTTACAACCGGCGGTATTTCTTTGAAAGATTGCACCAGGAAGTGGAACGGGCCAAACGTTACCAGCGGCCCTTGAGTTGCGTCATCCTGGATATTGACAATTTTAAGAAAGTAAACGATACGCTCGGGCACTTGTCGGGTGACCAGGTTTTAAGGGATATCTCCAGTATCATAAAGAGCACTTGCCGTCAATGCGATCTGGCGGGGCGCTACGGCGGGGAGGAACTGATCATTTTGTTGCCGGAGACCGAGCTTGAGGGGGCCATGACCATTGCCGAGAGGATCAGGCAAAGGGTTGAGCAGCATCAGACCGTGGATGGCAAGGGAGAAACTATTGCGGTTACGGTAAGTTTGGGGGTAGCCAGTCTGGCGCCCCAGGAAATCGAAGACTTGGATAAAGATGAGCGCCTCATCCAATATGCCGACGATGCCCTGTTATTGGCCAAAAAAGAGGGTCGCAACCGGGTCAAGCTCTATCATCCCCATCAGGGGTGATGGCCTGGTAATACCGTTTTGGTGTCCGGTATTACCGTGAAAATCCCCCAAAACCCCCCCTTTACAAAAGGGAAACTTAAAAGAGTCCTCCTTAGTTCCCCCTTTTCTAAACTAAGCCTTACCCATAAAGTATAGAGGCCATGGTTTGGGATGTGGTTCACGGTAATGAATCAGTAGTTAATGTCCCCCCTCAATCCTCACCGGGCCGTGTAAGGGAATGGGAGGGCGGCCCAGGATTGTCTGCTCGTGGGACAACAGCAACCGTTTCAGGTGGAGGCCGGCACTGTAGCCGCCCAGGGAGCCGTCCGAGGCCACCACCCGGTGGCAGGGGATGATGATGGGCAAGGGGTTGGCTCCCAGGGCCCCGCCTACGGATCGAGCCCCCCGGGGCAGGTTCAGGGAATGAGCCAAGGTCTGATAAGTGATGATAGCCCCAAAGGGCGTCTGCCGCACTGCCTCCCAAACCTTGATTTGAAAAGCGGTGCCTCGCACGTCCAGCCGGAGATGCTCGAAGGTCCTGAGTTCTCCGGCAAAATAGGCCTTGAGGGCGTCTGTCGTTTCCTGGCGCCACTGTCGCAGGCGGGAGGTCAGTTCCGGTTCTTCCTGCTGCTGCCGCACCGGCCACTGGGGCCCGGACTCTCCCCCCGGGCGGTGGAAAGAAACCGCCCGCAGCCCTGCCGGGGAAAAACCCATCCACACCGGCCCCACCGGGGTGGGTAGCATTTCCTCCCAGATATCGAAACCTTTTTCTGCTTGTGCTCCTTGTAAATATCTTTTCATTACTGTGAAAATCCCCCTTTATAATAGCTGGGCATCACCCACAAATTCGGAGGGTATGTCTGGAATTAATGATAACCAACAGGAATTACTAACGAAAGAATTCCATCACCGTAAGTATTTACCCTTCAATAAAACCTTTTTTGCCAGGAAGTACTACTCCGTCTCACTCCGCAGCACCGCCACGAAGGCGCTCTGGGGGATCATAACGTTTCCCACCATCTTCATCCGCTTTTTGCCTTTTTTCTGCTTTTCCAGGAGCTTGCGTTTGCGGGTGATGTCGCCCCCGTAGCACTTGGCGGTGACGTCCTTGCGGAAGGCCGAAATGGTAGAGCGGGAGATGATCTTGCCGCCGATGGCCCCCTGGATGGCGATCTTGAACTGCTGCCGGGGTATTTCTTCTTTAAGGCGGTCGCAGATGCGTACCCCCCAGTCCCGGGCGTTGTCCTTGAAGACGATGGTGGACAGGGCGTCCACCTTTTCGCCGTTCACCAGGATATCCAGCTTCACCAGGTCGCTTTCCCGGTAGTCGATGAGCTCGTAGTCGAAGGAACCGTAACCCTGGGTAACGGTTTTGAGCTTGTCGTAAAAATCGAAGATCACTTCGGCCAGGGGCATTTCCATGGAAATCTCGATGCGCCCCGGGGAAGGGTAGCTAAAAGTAGAGTTGACGCCCCGGCGCTCCAGGCAGAGCTTCATGACTGCGCCCATGTAGCGCTCCGGAATGATAATGGTGGCCCGGATATAGGGTTCGAAGCCTTTTTTGATGCCCACCGGATCAGGGTAATACTGGGGATTGTCGATGGCCACCTGGCTGCCGTCGGTGAGCTCAAACTCATAGCGGACGCTGGGGGTGGTCATGATCAGGGACTGGTTGTACTCCCGCTCCAGCCGCTCCTGGACAATGTCCAGGTGCAGCAGGCCCAGGAAGCCGCAGCGGAACCCCTGGCCCAGGGCCGCGGAGGAGTCCTTGGTATAGACTAAAGCGGCGTCGTTGAGCTTGTATTTTTCCAGGGCCTCGGCCAGGGACTGGTACTCGTCGGAAGCCACCGGATAGAGGGACGAAAAGACCACGGGCTTAACATCCTTAAATCCAGGCTGGGGTATCGGCGTGGGATGGGCGTCCAGGGTGATGGTGTCCCCCACCCGGGTGTCGGCCACGGTCTTGATGCTGGCGATGAGGTAGCCCACCATGCCTGCGGCCAGCTCCTTCACCGGCTGCCGCTGCAGGCGAAACAGGCCCACCTCCTCCACCTTATAGGTGGCCCCATTGGACAGGAAACGGATGACCTCTCCGGACTTCAGCACCCCGTCAAAGACCCGGAAGGAGACGATGACGCCCCGGTAGGGGTCGTAAAAGGCATCGAAAATCAGGGCGGAAAGGGGTTTGTCCCGGCTGCCGGCCGGGGGCGGGATGTGGGCCACCACGGCCTCCAGGACCTCCTCGATGCCTATCCCCTCCTTGGCCGAGCACAAAATGGCCAGGTCCGGATCCAACCCGAGCTCCCGGTCGATCTGGTCTTTAACCAGGTCCACGTCCGCGGAGGGCAGGTCGATTTTGTTGATCACCGGGATGATTTCCAGGTCGTGCTCCATGGCCATATAGAGGTTGGCCAGGGTCTGGGCCTGCACCCCCTGGGAGGCGTCCACCACCAGGAGCACCCCTTCGCAGGAGGCCAGGGCCCGGCTCACCTCGTAGGAAAAATCCACGTGCCCCGGCGTATCGATGAGGTTGAGGTCGTACTGCTCCCCGTCCCTGGCCGTGTAGGGCAGGGTAATGGTATTGCTCTTGATGGTGATGCCCCGCTCCCGTTCAATGTCCATGGTGTCCAGGAGCTGGTCCCGGAACTCCCGCTCCCCCACCATGCCGGTGTGCTGGATCAACCGGTCCGCCAGGGTGGACTTGCCGTGGTCGATATGGGCGATGATGCTGAAATTACGGATGTTGGGCATATTAGGCGGCTATGATTTCTACCTTAGTTCTCAGGTTATGCACTATTAACTCATCTAACTCTAATTTATGACTGGCATTATCAATATCTATGCCGGTGATTTTGCCTTCGGCATCATAATCGACCACTACTCCCTCGGAAACCTCCAGGCTGTCCACACTTGCCTTAGCTGAAAGATCAATATAGAGAGAGTCGGTTTCGGGATAATAGCTTATCTTCATAATTTGAAACTCCGATCAAAAAAAGCATTATGAATAGTTACCTTATTAGCCAAGGTTACTACCCTCAGAATCCGGCCGTCCATTTCGTCAATAAATCCCCAGAAACGATAGCGATTTTGCTCCTGCGGTTCGGATCTCAAAGGATTTTCCAACACCCTAAAACACCATTCTTTTCTCAGATACGGTCTTTTTCTCAGGACTTCATTTTCGAAATATGCGGTGAAAGAATATTTATTCATTTAGGGCTTTAATTATTAATAAGTTAAAGGGTGAACTTGCCATCGTCACTATGGGCGATGCTGCTGAAATTGCGGATGTTGGGCATATTAAATTTACTACGAAATTGAAATATATTGGGAACGAGCAGAGGGCTCCGGCAACGGCGAACCGTCCTCGGTCAAACCTTGGAAGTGAAGTTTCAAAGCCTCTGAGAGTAGTTTGAGAGTTTCCTCCGGGGTGTCACCGGTAGCTACGCATCCTGGGACGTCGGGCAAATATGCACTAAAATTATCGCCTGTTTTTTCAATAACAGCCATGTAGTCCATGTTATTTCCTTGTCTTGAGGCCAGCCTGTTTAAGTATGCTATGTAAAGTTCCCGGCCCCAGGTCATGATGGGGATTACCAGCAATTGTCACTTTGCCAGGTTTCATTGGATGTTTGTATTGCCTGTGGCTACCTTCCTGGGAGATCATAAACCAGCCGTCTTTTTCGAGCAACTTAATAACCTCACGCACCTTCATGTATTAGCCATTCAATTATCGAGCACCTAGTTTCGTTCCCTAATCAATGAACTCCAAAGCTTGAAAAAAACATCGAAAAATTCTTCTAAATTCTTTATTACGTCAGTAATAAATGATTCATATAGCGTAATTCGATTATAATCAATTATTATTTTATTACTATTATTTTTTATATATTCTTTGATTTTTTCATATTGTTTATTATCAATATATCCATTATTATGAGCGATAAAATTTCTAATTCGATTATATATTATAATGTTTTTCCAATATTCTGAATCTTCAGGTATTTTAATACCAACCACTTTCTGTAAAAATTTATGTGCCCGAAATATCCCTTTGCCACTTAAGTCATTTACTTTTATCTGATAATCAAATTTTTTTTCAATAAAATTACAAATATTTAATAGTTGAGATTCAAGAAAAGTATATAGCATAATAAACAACGAATATCTAAAGATTCGTGGAAATATATTTGACTGAAAATGTTGTTCTTCATGATAACTTTCGAGATCATGTTCTTGGAGACTGTCAACTTTATCTTTTATTAACTTATCAATATAATTAATTTTCCCTCTGAACCAAATTTCCTGTTCTTCAGCAAATGCTTTAAGTTCTGATAATTCCATGTCCACAAAGCTTCTAAATTGGCTTGTACTAAGGGAACGTTTTTTAGATTTTCTCTCATTTCTAATGGTAATTTTGGGATCTTCATTTTCCGGGGGGACCGGCAAACCTTGTTCCTGCAAAAGGGCGACATGCTCGCGCATGCCCCACTTCGCCTTATATAAACAATCTTCCACCGAATGCCCGATGCCGGTGAAACCTTCTAGCTCCGGGGAGTAAAATCCGAAATAGTCCGGTTCGGCGGTGGCCTCGATGATCAGAGAATACGTCAAGTCGATCATTTGATTTTCCTCGGCTATTTTATCCCTACGGCCTTGAGAATCGCTTGTAACGTTCCTGTAAGTTCATTGCATCGCAATGTACTATTCCAGGATTTTTTAGGGTCAACCCGAATTATGGATTAATAGAGCCAAAACCTAAGAACGCGATCACTGAATCAGTATTGAGCCGGCCAGCCTTGCCCCTCGGTTTTATGGCCGCCAAACCTTATCAATGGCCTGCATCTGGTCGATGGTGAACCTCAGCACCTTGACCACGTTGATGATGTTTTCCTTCTCATCCAGCGATAAGTTGCGCCCCTTGCGAGATTTCAGGTATTTATCCAGCACCTGATAGCCGCCGATATGAAAGTTCCAGACGTCTTCGGGCACAGGCGAAAAATATTGTTCATTGTTGAAATAAAGCCGCTGATCCTGCGCCCGGTACATCGGCTTGGCAACTTCATCGCTGCCCTTCGTCACGTCAACCTCGGGGTCATCTGGAATATCTTTGAGCAGGTGCGCCTGCACCAGTTGCCAGCCCAAAGCCGAAAGCTTTTCAAACGTGTCCCGGTCCTCCACGAAGGGCACCCGGGGAAAATCCATTTTCAGGAACTCGGCGTACTTCCGGCGGTACGTGGGGCTGTGCAGCGCGGCATAAATATACCCCAGGATTTCCTCGGGGGTGTAGTGGTGCTGGTATTTCTGGTCAATGAAGGTGCGGAATTCCGGGGTGAAGTTTTCCATGCGGTCTTGGCCTTCGTGGAAATCGCGGCTATCAAATAAGCTTATTCTCGGTTTAATCTCTTGAAAATTATAATGGTAAAGGGGAAAAAAAAATGAAATTCCCTTATTACTGAGGGTGATTCGGCTATCAATTAAGCATTTTGAAACCAAGGCATGATTGAAAATCCCTTCCGCTACCTGTCTTACCGTCGCTAATCCAACATTTTCCCCCGCCAGCATATGCCGCATTACTTCGCCCCGGGGCATACAGTGGAAACCCCTGGATTTGCCGGTGTAATACGTATAGCGCACATCAAAGGGACGATAGGTCATTGGGACGATCCTGCTTTCCTGCAGGCCGCTATTTTTCAGATCTTTCTGGGCCAGATGTACTTTCCAGTCCCGAGTGTCCCGCCCCAGGTTGTATTTCCGGCGGGCTTCTTCGGTTGGCAGGGCCGCAAAGTCGTCGATAACCCGGCGCACCTCCTGAGGCGTATAGTGAATGGTCAAATCATCCCGGGCCGTGACGATGCCCACGGAGATAAGTGGAAAAATCTCGGTAATCTTTATTCCCCCTTCGTATTCGGACCAAGGCCCTGTATCCTGGGGGATAAACAGATAAAACGGGCTTTGCGGCTGGACCTCCACCCAAGGGACAGCCTGAAAATCCGTTTCGGCGCAGGCCCGATACTTGTCGGCTCGCCGCCCCCACAGGTCGGCATGAAAAAACTTGGGCGCCAACCCCGGCTTCCGGATTAATAGGGAGATGCTCACCCCCTGCTCGATATCGAAGACGTTTTCATCCTTGCCGCCCTCGGGGGTGCGCTCTTTCTTTTTGGTGTTGCCGTGCAGGTCCAGGACGTACATCCGGTTAAACGTCTCCATGAGGCTCTGGCGCATGCCTCGGAAGGTGGGGTTGTCCAGGAACGAATGGTTGGTGATGATGCCGACGACGCCCTCTTCAACCTGGTCCATCTTCCATTGGGCAAAGCGGATGAACTTGACGTAATCGTCCTGGAGCCATTTGGGGTTTTTCTCCCCCAGGGGCTGGCCGTCAACCTGCCGGTAGGCGGCGATCAGCCCGCTTATCCAGTCGCCTTTATTCAATGAGTGCCCGGAATACGGCGGATTGCCAGTGATGACCAGGATTTGCCTGTCCTTGACGTTCTGGGCTAATTGCACCTCTCTGGAAAGGGCCGGGAGAAAAAAATTGGGCTGGGGCGAAATGGGCTCCAGGGTATTGGTCAGGTAGATTTGCAGCCGTTCCCTGGGCTGCATCTCGTAGCCTCTATCATGTAGAAACTGCGACAGTTTCAGGTGGGCAATGGTATAGGGGGCGATGAGGTATTCAAAGCCGTAGAGGTTTTTCAGGGCGTGCTCCCGGATGACGTCGTCCCGGAGCCCCTGGGGGACTTCGGCGAAAATCTGCTCCAGGACCTCCAGCAGGAAGGTTCCCGTGCCCGTGGCGAAATCCAGCACCGTCACCCGCTTGCGGTCGGCCAGGCCCTGTTTGATGCCGAAGCTGTCCTTCAAGATGTCGTTGATGGCCCGCACGATAAAATTTACCACCGGCGGCGGGGTGTAGTAAACCCCCCGGCTCTGGCGCATCTTCTTGTCGTACGCCTTCAAAAAACCCTCATAGAAATACACGTAGGGGTCTTTGGCGAACAGGAGGCGCTCCTCCTCGGTCTGGGGGAAGAGATGGGTCTGTCCGGGGCTGAAAGCCAAATCCTCCCGGAGGGCGCCCAGGTCCAGGGTGTTCATGATGCTGAGGATTTCTTCCACCAGCCACCGGATGGAACGGTATTCCTCCTTGTCTAGCTCGTCCAGGAAATCCACCAGCTCCCGGATCAGCTCAAAATTCGTGGGGATAAACCGCTTGGCGTTGTGCAGGCTGATGGGGGGGCCGTTGCCCGTGTTCAGCCGCGCCAGAAACAGGCCGTAGCCCAGCATCTGGGCAAAGGCGTCGGCAAAGTCCGCCAGGCTCAGCTCATGAAAAACGTCTTTCTTGAACACCCCGAACAGGCCAAAGAGTTTTCCCTGCTGCTGTTCCTGTTCCTGCCGGATTAATTCCTCCCTCAGAAATTCCCGCAGCTCATGGCAACGGATGGCCAGCGCCAAGGCCAGGTCTTTTGCCCTCCCTATGCCTTTCGGGGGAGTGGATAAAAAGGCTTCGATAAGGGCCGCTACCTTTTCAGCCTTGTCAGGATCGAGACGGGCTTTGCGATAGCCGATATCGCTGGGGTAGCAAAGGGTTTCACGCTTCAGGATGGCACCGTCTTTCAGCCAGACCCATTCCAGGTAATTGGTCAGGATCAGGTTGCCGGACAACTGCTTATATTTGGTGATCTGGTCAGACTTCAGAACCAGGTCCAGGTTTTCCTCGATCTTTTTATTTTCCAGATACCCAAGGATGCACTCATTAGTCTTAAACTTGAAATCCGGCGCCCCTTTGCCGGTGTCGTCCCGCTTGGGTTCGTGAATTACCTTGATCTTGCTCCCCGCCAAAGCTTTC
>Ga0194110_10001636_pt1 | contig 28770 bp, 26 predicted proteins | sample TA2Kig1200mmetaG_FD_146192 | JGI IMG/M metagenome (GOLD analysis project Ga0194110, IMG submission 146192) | Freshwater microbial communities from Lake Tanganyika, Tanzania - TA2015032 Kigoma Deep Cast 1200m | ecosystem: Environmental > Aquatic > Freshwater > Lake | place: Tanzania: Lake...
TTCTTCAGGAGGGTGCCGCTCCCTCCCGGAAAATCAGTTCTTCCCACATTCTGGCTGAATATCACGTCTCCCGAAAAAACGACTTTTCTTGCAGGCCAGTATAATCCTATTGAACCGGGCGAATGACCTGGAATATGTAATATCTCAAAAAGTTCTTCTCCGAGGGTTATCTCTCCCGTTTCCAGGCGGAGGTTTATTTTTACGTCAGGAGGTCCCATCCCGAACAGGAAATAAAGTCGGGTTCCGGCACCATTGAGAAAGGCAATTTCGTCCTCATGGAGGGCGATTTTCACCTCGGAGTTACTGAAAAGTTCGGACCCCTCAAAATGATCGGGATGGGAATGGGTATTGATGATGTACCGGATATCGCTCTTTTTAATCCCGTCCTGTTCCATACTCTCCAGCAGGTTGGGCAGATATGCTTTCAAACCTGGATCTACTAAGGCCTTAACGCCGCCGCCGATGTAGAAACTGTTGCAGTTGTTATCGAAATAGTTGGTCCACTCGTACACGTAGATGTCGTCTGCAAATTTCATGGTAACTCCTTTGATGCTCATGGATGATGCTATAACGGCAGTGAATCCCGCCGTCGCGCCGGTCATACTACTTTGGTATCGTGGAACATGCAAGTATTATGTAGTGCTCAAGGATGATTCTTGTCAACTATGCACCGGAAGTTTCAGAATGTTTTGAAAACGCGCCGGATTGGGATGCCAGAAAAACCTGTCGTACATTGAAGAGATAAGATCGAAATGGTTAATCATGCATATTCAGAGAAATGTGTTTTTATCATGTTCACCGCTTTTATTCCTCAGATGTTTTCTTGATGAGAAGGAGAATTTCATCCTGCATGATCCGGTAGCCGTCCGCAACCTTGTGGTGGGATTCAATATACCGGCGGATCCCTTCTTCATAGTCTCTGAAGCGACGGTCGATCAGGAGAAAAAGGGCAATGGTAACCATGTCGTCCAGAGAATCGGTCCAGATTTCATTCATGAAATATCGGACTTCAATGGCTTCATCCCCGTATTTCCTTATCAGGTCGCCCCATAATTCGAGAATATTGACGTCATAGCGGGTGAATTGATTGAAGAACCTGGCCACCTCCCCGAGGGGGGATTGAAGCACGATGGCAATTCGTCCTCCCGGTTCCAGATGGGCATGCATTTTTTCGATCGTCTCTACCCAGCGACCCTCCGGAATATAATAGAGGACATGGGAACACAGGATAAAGTCAAAACGTTTTGCAGCCAGATCGACTTTTTCCCAGTAATCGTCGTAAATCTTAAAATGGGGACATCTTCTTCGGAAGAAATGCGCCTGTTTTTCATTGGGCTCGACGATCGTGGTTTCATCGAAGGACTGGGAAACGGGAATTGTCAGATCCCCTCCCCCGGCTCCGATGTCTAAAAATGATCTCCTGCGAGGGAGTGCAGCGATACTCTCTCCTATCTTTACCAGCTCGATACCTTTTTCTGTGGAAGAACGAACGAAGAGGTTCAGTTGACGCTGGAACTCTGCATCCTCCTCCATTTCTACTGTTTTATCTTCTGTATTGAAAGACATCAGCACCCCCAGTAAGTAATTTCTATATCAAAATGGATTGAGAACCGCCAGTATTCAGTCTTTCCCTTTTCATATATATATTATGTCGGAGAGGCACCCGCGAACGATGAAATTACCCCCACCCCCTGTCTACGTCGCAAACACGACAGGCAGGCGTCGAGATCATAAAGATTCCTCGTCGCTGTCACTCCTCGGAATGACACAATGTGAAGGAATGTAAAGGTTGTATTGTGTCAGGGATAATAAAAAAGTCTTGACAGGAAAAAGGGTGTGTGTTACCTGCTATTCGAAACTTTTATAATTTTAGAAATATCGTAACATATATACATGAAAGGGTAATTTTTATGCCAAACCAAACTAAAGGAATGAGCTCACAGGATAGGAAGCGGGTGGTGATGGCCCTTAAGGCGTTGTCCAACGAGAACCGTATGGCAATCTTCGAACAGATACGGGCAGGCCACGGCAGAGCTCAACTCGATGCAGATAACCGCCTGTCGGTTTGTTGCGTGGCAGAAAATTTTAACATATCCCTTTCCACCATATCTCACCATATCAAGGAGCTGAAGGCTGCTGGCTTAGTTCACTGTGAAAGGCAGGGACAGAATATCCTTTGAGTTGCCGATGAAGAAACCGTCAGGATGATGGTTCGGTACCTGCAGGGCGAAGAGAATGAGTAAGAAAGTGGAAGCAGTGCTGCCTGTCTTGCCTGCGGCCTCGCAGTGAGGGCCGTCGTGCGAGGCTCAGGTGAGCCTGCCTAGTCTGAAACAGCCGTTTGTCGTTGGTGCTATCGAAACATCGGTTGGTTTGTTACCCCGGGTAACCTCTTCTCTTACGTGGAAGGATCACTGGGGCACAATAAAGGCCCGCTGGGGGGTCGGCCGGATGCATTATACCGTAGAACCCGGTCTTTATGCTCTCGGACATCCGGACATCCGGTCGCCGGTTCTGGTGACGGCAAACTATAAGATGAGCTTCGACCGGCTCCGTGAGGCTCTCCCCGGACGGGACATGTGGATTCTTGTCCTTGATACGGTAGGGATCAACGTGTGGTGTGCCGCCGGTAAGGGGACGTTCGGGACAGAAGAACTTGTGCGTCGCATCGCTTTAAGTGGTTTGAACAGAGTCGTCAGCCACCGGGAGCTGATTCTCCCCCAGCTCTCAGGCCCCGGTGTCGCCGCCCATCTGGTGAAAAAATTTTCCGGATTCAGTGTCCATTATGGGCCGATCCGGGCTTTGGATGTGCCTGTCTATCTGAATGCCGGGCTCAAAGCAACGCCGGAGATGCGATTGAAAACCTTTACGCTGCGGGAGCGGATGGCCCTGATCCCCATTGAACTTGTTGCTGCGCTCAAACCGGGGCTCTTCATTCTCTTGGCATTTTTTCTCATAGGTGGCCTCGGGGGACCGGCCGGATACTGGGATAATGCAGTGAATTATGGCTTTTTTGCCGTGATAGCACTCATGACAGCGATTCTGACCGGTGCCGTCCTGACACCGATCTTGCTCCCTGTTCTTCCCGGAAGGGCGTTCTCTCTCAAGGGTTTTATTATCGGCGTGATTGCTACAATCGTCCTCCTGATGATGCGGAATCCCGACCTCACTCTCTGGCAGGGCAGACTCGAGGGGCTGGCATGGCTTTTATTGGTACCGTCCCTGGCGGCGTATCTCGCCATGAATTTCACCGGTGCCTCGACCTACACCTCCCTTTCCGGAGTGAAAAAAGAGATGCGTCTTGCCCTTCCCATGGAGATTGGGGCGGGTGTGGCCGGTCTTGGGTTGTGGCTGATATCGCGCTTCATCGCGTAGGAGTGAAAGAATGGGGCAGTTGACCTATCTCAAAGACGTGGTGACGCTGAATCTCTCCGAGGAAAAATGTATCGGGTGCAGCATGTGCGTCGATGTGTGCACCCGTGGTGTCATTAGGATGAATGGCGTGGGTCGTGCCTGGATTCAGGACAGGGACGCCTGTATGGAATGCGGTGCCTGCAGCCGCAATTGCCCGACGGGGGCGTTTTCCGTACAGGCCGGGGTGGGCTGTGCTGCCGCCGTCATCAATACCATGCTGGGACGGGAAGGGTCCATCTGTTGCGGAGACCAGGGCTGCACTATAGAGCCGTGCGAACAAACCGAAGATAAAAGAGAAACCTCTTGTTGTTGATACCTTGCGGCGGGATACATCTTGTGATGAGCTGTCAGGCCCGTGGACGCCCCGCGATTACTCTTTTCATGATCTTTGATCCCCCCATATTTTCCGTAGATATGATTTCCAGGCCAGCCATCCGGATATTATCCACCGTCCTGCGATTGATATTCGGTCCGATGAGTGAGCGCACGGCGGGATTGAGGACGTCCATGATTTTGCCCAAGAGATGGTTTTCGCTTCGTACATGTTCCAGGAAGAGTGCGTTTCCGTCATTTTTCATGACCCGCTTCACTTCTTTTAACCCCTTGATAGGGTCAGGTACGGAGCAGAAGACGAAGGTCGACACAACATAATCGAAAGAACGATCGGGAAAGGTCATCTGTTCCACGTCCATCAAGAGAAGTTCCGCCGTAATTTCCAGAGAAGCAGATTTTCGTTTTGCTCTCTCCAGCATCCTGGGGCTGATGTCGATGCCTGTGAGCATTGTCCCCTCCGGATAATAGATGAGATTCTTCCCCGTCCCTATGCCCACCTCCAGAACCTTTCCCCGGACAGTCGAGAGTAACTCTTTTCTCCACTTTGAGACGGAGAGCATTTCCATGGGGGATTCCATGAAGTCGTATATCCAGGCAATCCGGTCGAACCGTTCTTTTACCTTGCTGCTGTCCATGAAAAAATCTCCCCGGATCAATGATGCTATACCCTTGTCAGCTGCCGGTATTTGATCCGGTATGGCTGGTCTGCTGCGGCGCATAAGGAGTTGCTATTATTCGTTGACCGCAGCGCTCAGGTATTGTTCGATGATCGCGGATGTGTCTTTCACGAGATTGCCGAACGCGGCTTCTTTCTCGTTGTCTTCTATCATGAACGGAATCACACGCACTTCGGTGGAAAATGCCTCCTGCAGCAATCTCACGGTATTGCGTGTTCTCGCTTCTACTTTTTCGGTGCTTCCGTAGGAGTTCCCCCTCTGTTCGTTGTATCCGAAGTCGTCGATAAGTAGAATGCGCCGGATCGCACCCAGGTGTAATCCGGATTTGAGGATTTTCCAGAACCGTGGATTATCCTTGTGGACGCCCAGGTCTGCAGAAGTTGCTACTGCGAATGAGGACACATCAGGATCGGCAAAGAGTTCCCGGGCGGGCAATGCATGGATCTGCAACTCTTTCAGGAATGTGATAATGTAACCGGTAGCCTCGGCATAGTGATCCGTTGCGATGATCACGCGCGCTCCGGGCGTTCGGCTCACTCTCTGTAAGATGGGCTGCCATCGCTGATCTATCCGTGAATGTCTCAGGTAGTGATCGACGAAAGAAGAAACCGCATCTGAAATCATGACACAGGAAATGATGGACATGTTTTGAACAAGGATGTTCCGGATCCGGGTTTCCATGATTTGTTTGTAGCCTACCCCGGTGGTGCTTCCTTCCGTCCAGGTGGGATTGACAATCTGTTCCCAGAATATCTCAGGGGTGTTGATTCCCAGGTCCGCAAGGCCGCTCTGACTGAGGTGTTTCATCAACGTGTCGGGTTTGGAGAATGTCGTGGATTCCAGACTGAGGGTTCCCGAGAAATCGAAGATGATCAGTTTTTCCTGCACCATGATGGAGAGTTTCCTCTACGTTGCTCTTTTTTTCAGAGCTGTGAGAACGGTATCTAACAATTCCCTGGTTGCATTGAGAGGATCATGGGCAGCGCAGATTGCAGAAACAACGGCAATGCAGTCCGCACCCGCCATAACCGCATCGGCCGCGTTGGAGACATTAAGGCCGCCGATGGCAACTAAGGGATGGCGGGAATAATCCTTTATTCTGGAAATCCCCTCAAGACCCCAGATATTTTTTGTGTCGGTCTTCGTCGGTGTTGCGAACACGGGGCTGACACTGATATAGTCAACATCCAATTCCTGTGCCGTTACTACATCATCCCAGGTTTCCACGGAGAGTCCGATGATGGCACGCGGCCCCATGAGTTTTCTCGCCGCCTCATAAGACATATCTTCCTGGCCGATATGGACTCCATCGGCTTCGACCGCGAGGGCAACGTCAATGCGGTCGTTTATGATGAGGGGTACCCGGAATATGTCTGTAAGTGTCTTTATTTTCTGTGACACGTCAACGAATAACCGGGTGGACACATCCTTTTCACGCAACTGTACGTACGCGACCCCACCTTTCAGGGCAAGGTGCACTATGTCCACGAGAGGACGGTTGCCGCACAATGTTCGGTCGGTAACCAGGTAAAGACCGCGCATGATCAGCCATCTGTCTTGAGGTAATGTTCGATGTCTTGTTCCGAAAGCCGGTGCAGGGCGTCCAAAAAATGTACTTGCAGGCTTCCCGGACCCGGTGATTTCTCTACAGCGATTTCTCCTGCGATACCCATCACCGCCATGGCTTGGGCTGCCGCTTCGGCAAATGCATGGTTGACGGCGGCAAAGGCCCCGCAGAGAGCGGTAGCAATGCATCCCATACCGGTAACGCGGGCCATCATGGGGTGACCATTCATTATTTTCGTTATGTCATCGCCGTAAATAATGTAGTCTGTCTCCCCGCTTATACAGACGGTACACCCATAGTTCTTGTTTAACTGGCGGGCTGCATCGACAGCGGTATGGGAGGAAGCAAGGCTATCCACACCTTTTGTTTTCGCATCTTCTTCCAGTATCGCCATGATTTCCGAGGCGTTTCCTCTTATGATTGCCGGCGGAACTTCCTGAAGTAGCTCACGGGCGGTGCTGGTTCGGTAAGCGGTGGCTCCCGCACCCACGGGATCCAGTATTATGGGAATGTTCAGATTCCTGGCCCGGTATGCCGCCAGGAGCATTGCCCTTATCCAGTGAGGGCTCAGAGTCCCGATGTTGATGACCAGGGCACCGGCAATACTCACCATGTCTTCCACTTCCTCTTCCGCATGGGCCATAACGGGGGAAGCACCCAGGGAAAGTAACGCGTTTGCCGAGTTATTCATGACGACATAGTTGGTGATGTTGTGTATCACCGGCGATTTTTCCCGGATTTCTTTGACGGAGGACCAGATACTGGAGGCTGAAATTTTCATACAATACTTCTCCTTCAGCAGGGGATTCGGTTTGGAAATGTATCACATAGGATATTGGAATGTAAACGAAATGTTGTATATGAGACCTTTTTGAAATTTGTTGTGAAAAGCTGGAAAGTGTAATAGTTTCCCTTATTGTTATCGGTACGGGATCGGGGTAGGATAATAGAATAAAAGGTCTATCAAAACACAAGGGGGGATATATGCCTTACGTAAATATTAAGGTGACGAAGGAGGGAGTTACACCTGAACAGAAAGCGAAGCTTATTCAAGGAGTGACGCAACTGCTGGTAGATGTCCTGGGGAAAAATCCGCAAACGACAGTAGTTGTAATCGAGGAAATTGATACGGATAACTGGGGGATTGGGGGAGAATCGGTTACGGTTAGGCGACAGCGAAAACAATAGTATATTTTCGTTACAATCTCCCCGGGGGCTACCGATATCTAACAGTAACGGTTCATGTTCCTATAAGTCCGGGAAACAATGCCTAACTTGCAGACAGCATCTTTTGCCTCCTTCTCCGTCATTTGCCCCTTCTTGACTAACTCATCCATCATTTCCTGAATTTTTTCTGTAGTCATGATGGCCAGTCCCGCCCCGGCCAATGTCATTTTCCTGATAAAATCCAACATCACCGTGCCTCCCGTATTTTTTCTGTTTCACTCTGAAATTGTTATCAGAAAATGTCAATGTGTGTGTATTTCCTCTTTTTTGGATATGTTGTTTGCACTGTCTGTACACGTATGATAAACAGCGGTCACAATCAATATGCAGTGATAACGGTAAGGAGTAGGTATGGAGGTAGCTGAACTGATCGGGAAGGCAAAATCGGAGGGGAGGACGGCCCTCACGGAAGCAGAGTCGAAATTGTTGTTGAGGAGCTTCGGTGTTCCTGTAGTGGGCGATGTCGTTGCGAACAGTATAAATGAAGCAGTCACAATGGCTGAAACGATTGGTTTTCCTGTGGTCCTGAAAGGTCATGGTACCAGGTTGATGCACAAAACGGAGCGGGGGCTCGTCAGGCTCGATTTGAGGAACGTGGAAGACGTTGTACATGCTGCCATAGAAGTTGCCGAGGCCGCCGGTGATGATTTTGAAGGATTTCTCATCCAGCCCATGATGAAGGGGAGAAGGGAGTTCGTGGCAGGACTGTTTCGGGATGCCCATTTTGGACCAGTGGTCATGTTTGGTCTGGGGGGTGTGTTTACTGAGGCATTAAGAGATGTGGTTTTCAGAATAGCGCCCTTCGATAAGAGTCATGCGGAGCGTATGATTGGAGATATTCACGCCGTCGAACTTCTCGATGAGTTTCGCGGGGAAATGCCTGTGAACAGGGAACCGATCATCAGTACCCTGGTGGGTTTATCCCGGCTGGGGATGGAATATCCGGAGGTGAGAGAGGTCGACATTAATCCATTGTTAGTCGATGGTAGCGGGAACGTGGCAGCGATAGATGCCCTGGTAATTATTGATGAAAGCCCCTTAAAGACGCCTGTCCGGCAATCTGTAGGCGTGAAGGTGTTGCGTAATTTTTTCTACCCCCGTTCAATCGCATTTGTGGGTGTATCTTCCAGTTTCGGGAAATGGGGGCATACACTTTTTATCAATCTCGTTTCGGGTAATTTTGAAGGGGAGGTATACCTCGTCAATCCCAAGGGTGGAGAGATTGCAGGAAGGCCTGTATTCAAATCCGTCCTGGATATCCCCGGCCCTGTGAATCTTGCCGTGGTGACGGTTCCTGCGGACAGGGTTATGGAACTGATTCCTCAATTCGGAAAGAAGGGTATTGGGGGTGTCCTTGTAATTACATCGGGTTTCAGTGAAACAGGGAAAAAAGGTAAACGCCTTGAGGAACGTCTCGTGGGGGAGGCCCGTGACGTCGGCATTACCATTCTCGGACCGAACACAATGGGGATCTGTAATCCCCATGAGAAAATGTTCTGTACGTATCAGCACGTGCAGCCGAAACCCGGGTCAACAACACTTATTGCTCAGTCGGGGAATCTGGGGACGCAGCTTCTGGCATTTGCCGAGAGCGAGGGGATTGGCATACGAGCGTTTATCGGATCGGGAAATGAAGCAATGATCACGATTGAAGATTACATGGAGGCACTTGAGGTTGATGATCTCACGAAAACGGTGGTCCTGTATGTGGAAAGCGTAAAGGACGGCAGGCGCTTTTTTGAATCGACCCGCAGGGTCGCCCGAAAAAAACCGGTGATCATGCTCAAGGGGGGACGTACACGGGCAGGTAACCGGGCTGCAGCCAGTCATACCGGTGCGATGGCATCGGACATCAAGGTATTTGAAGCGGCATGCCGTCAGGCAGGAGTCGTAATGGGTGATAAGTCCATGGACCTTCTGGATCTCTCTGCGGCCTTTTCGTCACTCCCCTTGCCGGAGGGCCGGAGGGTTGCCATCATGACGCTGGGAGGAGGCTGGGGGGTTGTTACGACTGACCTTTGCATTGAACACGGACTCGAGGTGCCTGAGCTCTCACCGCATCTCATTTCACAAATAGATCGGATACTTCCACCGTACTGGAGCCGATCCAACCCCGTGGATCTTGTTGCCGAAATGGATCTCTCTGTTCCGATGATGCTTGTGGAAGAGTTGGTAAAGTGGAATGGGTGTGATGCGGTTATCCACCTGGGAATTCTGGGCCGACAGGTATTTATCGGGAGGATGATCGAAGCCTCTTGCACCGTCGATCGGAACTGCGACAGACAGTTTTTTGAGAAGATTCCCCGGCGCTTGGTTGAGTTCGAGGCCGCTTATCACGAGCATGTGGTAAGACTGATGGAAAAGTTCAGCAAACCGGTTTTGGGGGTTGGTCTCCTTTCCGATGGTCATTCCCGTACGGTGACGGAAGTCGGTGGAAGTCGCTATAAGGGAATTTCCTTTCTCACTCCCGAACGGGCGGTAAAGGCACTTGCAGGAATGTGTTCCTATAAACAGTGGCTGCGCCTCGAAGGGGTTTGAAGCTCCCTGCGGAGTATTGCACGGAATATTAGAGCCTTATCCCGTACTCATTGTTATATAGTCGCACGCTACGGGTTCCACGCAGGAATGAAAAAAGATGACAGTCTTCATTCATCTGATCGATTGTAAGTACGTGGTGAGGTTAACGTCACTGTTGGTGATTTTGAGCTTTCGCCGGATGTGTTCCCGGTGACGGTTGATGGTGGCGACGGAAACACCCCGGAGCTGGGCGATTTCTTTTGTCCGCATCCCGCTCTTGATCATGTTACAGATGTTGACTTCCGTTGGGCTCAGGGAGTGATATGTATGAGACAGTTGAGAAATGAACGGAGACGTAAGTTCCTCGAGATTGGTTCTCAGGAGGTCTATGTATTTCCGTTGGCCCTTCGGGATCTCTAATGTGAGCGCATGTAGAATCGGCATGACGATCTTTTCTATGTTCGCCTGCATATCCTTGTAAATCCTCTGTTTTTCTTCTTCTATCTTCGCTAAAACCGTCCGCAAAGCAGCGTTTGCCTCCTGGAGGGCCATGCGCTCGACAGTCAACTGTTTGTTGATTTCATGCAGTTCCTGTTCCGCCGAGATTCTCATGGCAATAGCCCCTATCCGGCGGGCGACTTCATCCAGTAAAGCCCTCTCTTCTTTCAGGAAGGGTCCCTCATCGGCGGGGGGCCTTTCATCAAGGTAAAAAATCGCAATTTCACCGATTGGCTCGTTGTGCTTGAGGATCTGTGACGACTGCCGCCATCGCGTCACTTTGAAGACCTTACTCTTGTACGTTTGATCTTCAAAGGTAATCCGTGCACAGGTGATCTCCGGGTATTGCCAGGACAGGGGGAGGAAGTCTACGAGACATCGAAGGAAATGTTCCATGGAGTCATAATAGCGCTCTCCGAGCCGGGCGATTCCATAAAGGCAGTTCAATTCCTTGATGCGTTCACGAAGGGCAATCTCCATTTTACCCGGATCTATTTCATTATTGTGCGGAATGCGCCAGAGGAGTGAAAGCCACTCCTTGGGGTCGAATCCCTCCGGTAGGTAATCTTTTGGTGTAATCATTTCTGAATCGGGCATAGAGATGACTCATCTCTTATGGAATAAAAAACAGTATTATATAGGTAATAAATTGGCACATTATTACCTATATAATATGCGTAATATAATTGCAATATATTGATATTTACGGCTTCTATCTTAACAATTAAAAGAAAACAAATCAACGAAAATTTTCGTGAAGGAGGGCAAAATGTCAACTACTTCGCTTAATGTTGTCTTAAAGGGGCGGCGCAGTCAGCCACACCAGCTTATCGAGGTATTACAGGATATACAAGATCTATATGGATACATTCCTGCGGATGCCATGAAAACTGTGGCACAGGAACTCGGAGTTCCTCTCATAGAGGTATACCGTGTTGCCTGTTTCTATAAGGCATTCTCCTTGAAACCACGTGGGGAACATGTGATCACAGTATGTACGGGTACCGCATGTCACGTCAGGGGGAGTACTCTCCTGCTTGACCAGATTCAGGGTCAGCTCCGAATACAACCCGGACATACCACAGATGATGGTCTATTCACACTCGAATGCGTAAACTGCGTAGGTGCTTGTGCCCTGGGACCGATCATTGCCCATAATGGGATGTATGAACACCACATGACTCCTGGTAAGCTCCGTAAAATAATAGGAGACGTCTACGTTACAAAAAAGGAGGAATCCCACCATGGTTAAAATCAAGAACCCTCGCGATCTGGAATCTCTGCGTGTGAAAATCCAGAGAGAAAGGAAGAAAATTCACTCCACGATCATCATGTGTGGTGGAACGGGTTGTCAGGCATCGCAGTCTCTCGCGGTAATCGATGCAGTAAAGAATCAAATTGCCCGGCAGGGACTTCAAAAGAATGTACATGTTCGTGCTACGGGATGCCATGGTTTTTGTGAACAGGGACCCATAATGGTTATTGAGCCGGAAAACCTCTTTTATTGTCACGTTTCTGCTAAGGACGCACAGGAAATTGTTTCAAAAACCTTATTAAAAGGGGAGATCATCGAACGTCTCCTTTATGTTGATCCTGTGACCGGCAAGAAAATCCGGACAGAAGCAGAGATCCCTTTCTATAAAAATCAGGATCGGCAACTCTTAGCGTGTAGTAAGTTGGTTGATCCCAAATCCATTGATGACTACATCGCCATCGGAGGTTATGAGGCCCTTGCGCAAACACTCATGGGCATTACCCCTGAGGAAGTCATTGAAGAGGTGAGAGCATCGGGTTTACGCGGACGCGGGGGAGGAGGTTTCCCTACGGGCAGAAAGTGGTTCGAATGCTGGGAGGCGCCGGGTGATGAGAAATATGTGATCTGTAACGCCGATGAGGGGGATCCAGGAGCCTACATGGATCGTTGCCTCCTTGAGGCAAATCCTCATCTCGTCATCGAGGGGATGATGATTGGGGCCTGGGCTGTCGGTGCCCGACAGGGCTACATTTACGTGAGACACGAATACCCCCTTGCAGTGCGGCATGCCCGGTACGCAATCCATCAAATGCGGGAATATGGGCTTTTAGGTGATAACATTTTAGGTTCTTCTTTTTCCTTCGATATAGAGGTTGCAAGGGGAGGGGGTGCATTCGTCTGTGGAGAATCGACAGCACTCATGGCTTCAATAGAGGGAAAGGTCGGTGAGCCAAGGCCAAAGGATATCCACACCGTGAAGGAGGGTCTCTGGGATAAACCCACGGTGCTTAACAATGTGGAAACATGGGCCAATGTCCCTTCCATCATGCTCAAGGGTTCAAAATGGTTTGCGTCTAAGGGTACAAAAGGAAGTAAAGGAACGAAGATTTTTGCCCTTACCGGTCAGGTCAGGAATACGGGCCTTGTTGAGGTGGCAATGGGAACAACGTTGAACGAGATTGTATTCACGATCGGCGGCGGCTCGAAAACGGGAAAGGCTGTCAAAGCCGCGCAAACAGGAGGACCGTCAGGGGGCTGCCTGCCTGTCAGTAAGTTCGACCTCCCCGTTGACTTCGATGCACTCACCAAAGCGGGCTCCATGATGGGTTCCGGCGGTATGGTTGTTATGGATGAGGGAACGTGTATGGTTGATGTGGCAAAATATTTTCTGACTTTTCTTCAGGACGAATCCTGCGGCAAGTGCGTGCCCTGTCGCCTCGGGGTTGACAGGATGTTAGAGATAGTCACTGATATTACCGAGGGTAATGGTCGCCCGGAACATGTTGGCCTTCTGGAAGAGCTTGCGGAAACGGTGCGTGAGGGTTCCCTGTGTGCGCTGGGAAAAACGGCCCCCAATCCTGTACTTTCAACTTTGCATTATTTTTTTGATGAGTATGTCGCCCACATTGAGAAAAAACGCTGTCCTGCCGGAGTTTGCAAGTCCCTAATCAGTTACACTATCGATCCGGAAAAATGTGAAGGCTGCGGAATATGCATACGGGCGTGTCCGCACAATGCGGTAAAGGGTGAAAAGAAGAAAACTCACATCATAAATCTTCTGGAATGCCGTAAATGCGGGATCTGCATAGCGGAATGTAAATTTGATGCAATCATGGCTGGTTAGAGAGGTGAGAATATGCTTCAGTATGTGACATTAACAATCGATGGTTCCCGGGTACGTGCGGCGAAAGGAACGAGTGTTCTCGACGCAGCAATCGAATATGGCATTTGTATTCCTCATTTGTGTCATGTCCCGAGTTTGAGTGATATCGGTGCATGTCGCCTCTGTATTGTGGAGCACGTCAGGAACGGCTCATCGAATGTGACGACTTCCTGCACACTGAGGGTTCAGGAAGGAATGGTAATCCGGACGAACACAGAAAAAATAGTCAAGTTGAGACGCAACATCGCGGAACTGTTAGTTGCTGAGGCACCTAACTCACGGGCAGTCCAGGATATTGCGGTGCGCTGCGGGGTAAAGGAAGTCCGTTATCCCTTCAGAAATAACAACTGTATCCAGTGTGGACGGTGCGTGAGATACTGTAATCAATACTGGAGGGCCAATGTGCTTGGCTTCATCGGACGGGGGAAGGATCGACATGTAGACTATCCTTTAGGAACACGCCCGGATTTCTGCAAAAATTGCGGTGCCTGTACCCTCTATTGTCCGATGTCCGTAACACCTTGTGAAGGGCCGATGAAACGAGGGGAAGAGCATTTGTGCGGTAAATGCGAATCGCAACTTTCTATGTCAGCAAGTCTCCCCGGTGCATGCGTGCGGTGTGACTTGGGGAAAGGCTTTCAATGTGCGCGCCATGCCTGACATGTCATGGATCTTCATGGCAGGAGGAAAGTCCATCTTAAACAATTATCTGGATGATCATGATCTAAAAAACCGATGAGAATGGTGAGCAATGGGGTGGAGGCATCAGCCCCCTCCCCTTCTGCTGCCTAAATGATTCCCTTGCCCTCAAGCTCCTTCAGTTTTACCGGACCAACCCCCATGTATTTGAGATAGATATAACCGTTGTCATACCCCACGGGACGGCAAACCCACTTCGTCCGAGGGGGCGTTTCCGTCGCTTTCCACTGCGCCTGCACGCACACAACCGAACCGTAGACGGGGTCCTGCACGGGCGTGAAAATTCCCCGGTCGCGCCAGTTTTCATCCTGCATCGTCTTCCATGGGGAGGCGATTTCGGCCACCACTTTTTCGGTGATATGAGGTGCTGACTGTGATAAGGAAAGAGTCTGTTCACGAACATGCAACGTCTACGGGCAATAAGTGCTTATGGAAAAAAAGAAATTGGCTGTTGTCTTCCCCGGTCAGGGTGCTCAGCGCCCGGGAATGGGGAAGGACTTCTATGATACCCTTACGGTGTGCCGGGAGACGTATGAGGAGGCATCCAGTGCCGCAGGTTGGGATATTGCGTCCATATGTTTCGGGGATGATGAACGCCTTAATTTGACAGAGTATACCCAACCCTGCATTCTGGCAACTGAAATTGCCATGCTCCGTGGCTTGCGGACTCGTTTCGGGTTTTCGCCGGTTTTCTTTGGTGGTCACAGCCTCGGTGAGTTTACCGCCCTGGTTACTGCTGGGTCACTTTCGTTAGCCGATGCGGTGAGGATTGTACAGGTTCGTGGACGGCTCATGCAGGAGGCTGTCCCGGTGGGTGTCGGCGCGATGGCGGCGGTTATTTCCGACAATGTGGATGTAGAGATGATTCGCCGGGCATTGATAGATGTCCCTGTAAATGTTGCGAACATCAATTCGGCCAATCAGGTGGTAATCAGCGGTGACGCCGGGGCAATGCCGGAAGCGGAATCCCGGTTGAGAGATGTCCTGGCGAGGGGAAAAGAGTTTCGATATGTGCTGCTTAATGTGAGTGCACCGTTTCATAGCAGGTTTATGGATACGATTGTCGACAAATTTGAAGATACGCTGCGGGCGGCGGAGAAGGGAATACACGCGGAAAAATCGGTCGTGGTGACTTCGAATTATACCGGTAGATTTCATACGGGTGATTGTAACGATTTGATTCGTAACCTGGTGTTTCAACTGAACCATCCGGTGCAGTGGGTGGAAAATATGAAGCAACTTTCCACGCGAGCCGATGCGATCTATGAGGTTGGACCGGGCCGACCCTTGAGGGATTTTTTCAAGACGATCGGTGTGACATGTTCGTCCATAACGACTCTTTCGACGGCCGAGCGGGCATTTGCAAAAGCCGGCGGATAACGGTGAGAAAAATACTCGTTACTGCGCTTACGGTTTTGTTCGTTGCAGTGGATGCATTCTCGATTATTCCTCTGAGGGGTCCATTAGCGCTTGACCGTAGTCATCCGGGAGTTGTGACGGCTGACGAACACAGTCTGAACCTTGAAGCCGTTGATACGACGGGAACTGCCCTTTACACCTTTCGGATAGTCAATGTGTATCCTCACGACCCCGAGGCGTTTACTCAGGGACTTGTATTCCATAGGGGGTATCTCTACGAAGGAACAGGTCTTTACGGGGCCTCGACATTGCGTAAGATCGAGTTGAAGACCGGAAAGATAAGGAAAATGAATCGTCTGCCTGAAGAATTTTTCGGGGAGGGGATCACCATCTGTCGGAACAGGCTCATTCAACTGACATGGCTATCGTGTACCGGCTTTGTATATGACCCTCAATCGTTTCGCCTTCTGGGTACATTTACCTACCCAACCGAGGGCTGGGGTATTACCTGTGATGGCAACCATCTCATCATGAGCGACGGTACTTCTATTCTCCGCTTTCTCGATCCACAGAATTTCACATTAGTGAGGCAGATAGATGTCCGGGATCGTGGTAAGCAGATTATTCATATCAACGAGCTCGAGTATGTCAGGGGAGAGATCTATGCCAATGTCTGGGATACAGGCTATGTGGTAAGGATCTCGCCGAAGACGGGAGAGGTATCAGGATGGATTGATCTCAGGGGATTGTACCGGTACTTGGGGAGGGGTCGGAAATTTGATATTTTAAACGGTATCGCCTATGACGTCAGGGGCGACCGCCTGTTCGTGACGGGAAAATACTGGCCAAAGCTCTTCGAGATCAAATTGCAGAGAGTTCATTGATGAACTCCGCTTTTTCCGTGATTCACATGATTGCCGGTCGCATCCGGGATGAGAAATGTATCCTCTGGGGCGGCAGCGAATCAGAGAAGGCTCTTTGTCGTAACTGGCGGCTTTTTCAAAGGAGGGAAGATTTCCAGCCCAATGCAAAGTCATCTCTGGTCTGGTTTTCCTTCATATGCTCCTCGATCTGTCTTCGTGTACTTTCAAAGGTGTCGTTGTCCAGGTCTTCCGGAACCGCAATAGGATTATCCCACCTGATGACCACTGTGCTGAATGGTTTCGGGATCAGTGTACGATCCCAACTATTCAATATCCAGGCCCGGTTCACCGAGATATAGACGGGTATAACCGGTACGCGGGACTTTTGGGCCATTACGACTATTCCCGCCTTGACAATGCCTCTCGGTCCCCTCGGCCCGTCAAGGGCGTGAACTGCACATTGGTGGTTTTCCAGATCTGCGATCATTGCCGAAAGTGCCTCTTTGCCGCCTCGGGAACTCGATCCTCTCACGGGGCGAAAGTTGAGGCGGATGGCAACATTTGTAATAATGTCCCCATCACGGCTCTGGCTGATCATGGCGGATGGTTTGAATTCGCTGAATTTCCTCGCATAGCTCAGAACCAGCGGAATGCGTTGATGCCATATAGCAACGATCAACTTTTGACCGTTTCGCAGATGGTTCAAAACCATCTCCTCATTGATAGTCTTGATCTTAATGAGGGAGAAGTATGCACTGATGAGATGGTGAGTGCAGGGAATGAGACCGTAATTTAACGCGAAACGTGAAAAGTGTTTGATCATGTTGTTTTGCTGTCGATTCTGCAGATGACTCTGTTTTTTAATATAAAGGACTCTCAGCGTCCCGAATGTTGAATTCTTTTTTGTGTTTGTCAATCACCCTTTACATAAATTGGGTTTGAGAATATCCAGGGAAGATACTTACCGAAAACCTCCAGATAAACTTCAGCACGGTAAATTCCCCGTTGAGTGATGGGACATGTCAGATTATGGGTAATCTCCTCCCGAAAGAGGATTCCGTCTTTGATTATGCGTATTTTCGCTGCGACGGGGAGTCTTGTAACGAGGGAGGCCCTATCGTTGAGTGTGAATTCGTCGCCTATGGTTGCGTTCTGACTTGTGTCCGAGATGGTAAAGGAAAAACCCCTGGCCTCCCGATAATATTCTGCTGATACGTATGCCCTTCCCCGCTTGAGTGCAGAGAAAAGAGTTTCCACATCTCTTTTTGTATTTTTAATAAGGGGGATTTCCGTTAATACGTGGGTTCTGATGAACTTAAACGCTTTTGAAAAAGGGAAAACGGAAAAGGGAATACCGAAGAATCTCCGTGTAGATCCGTGATTGTCCAGTTCACCGATACCGACAACCTTCGATACCTGGTTTAGTTGATCCCACCGCTGAAGAGTTTCCCTTTTAGGACCCCTGAGGCAAAAGGCAGGGAAGAGAATACTGAAAGGGGCTTTGAGATATCCGTTGATCGAACTCTGCCAATCTGACATGAAATCCCATATTCCGATACCCGTGTAGCCGGTTACCGTCCAGTCTAACCAGGGATAATGTTTCACGTGAAACAATTGTAACCCCTGATGGTCAGGGTGGGCGATAAAACCGATACCCCCCTGTTGACGGACCTGATCGATGTATGTCTGGGGGGAGATGTCAGATTCGGCCTCGGGAATGCCCACCGGCGTATCAATATCGAAGGCTATGTAGTGATTGAACCGGGGAGAAATTTCCTGCCCAACGATGAGCAGCGTATCGTCATGCCAGCCCTCAAGACCGTCTTCCTTTGCCCGCATGTTGCCATGATCGGTAAGCATTATGAAATCAATGCGATTTTTATTGGCAGCAATAAGAATGTCTGCAACAGGAGTTCGGGCATCGAATGAATAAGCCGAATGAATGTGAATGACACCTGTGTAATCGTATAGATAAGACATTGGATCTTTTCTTAAAGGCAGGTATTCTGTTTCCTATTTATCGCGAGAAATATGATCATGCTATTCCGTCAGAGGTATCATTAAAATACACTTTTGCCGGTTTCGTTCACAATCTTTTCGATTTTTTCCTGGAGTTCTCCGGGAAGCCCTTCCATCTTAACGTTCAGGAATCCTCTCACGATCAATGCCGTTGCCTCTTCTTCGCTCAAGCCCCGTGACATGAGGTACTCGATTTCCTCCAGTGAGATTCTCCCGACAGCGGCCTCATGTGACATTTCCACTCCCGCAACCCATCCATCGAGTTCCGGTATGGCTCGAATGTGGCCTTCATCCGAAAGTATCAGACCACTGCATTCAAGGTGGGCCTTGACATGGGCTACCTGTCCTATGAGCAGCCCTCTGGCAATGATGGTTCCTCCTGTTGTGATGGCTCTCGATATGACTTCCGCTCTTGCCCCGGGTGCTTCTAACGAGACGCGTCCGCCTATGTCCAGGTCAGACCCCCGGGTGGCAATTACGATTGTGTTGAGTCTTGCTACCGCGTTTTTCCCCATCAATCTCACAGATGGGTACATCTGCACGGATCGCACAGGTTTCATGCATACGTAATTTGACATGAATGTAGCGCCCTCTTCCACCCATACGGAAGTCCTCGGTCTTACGATGATTTCTTCGCCCCAGTTGTGCAGCATGGTGGATGTGACAGTTGCCCCCTTTTTGATGTAAAATTCTGAAACTCCGACGTGCAATCCTTTTTTGAGGTGGGGGGCAGTTGTGCATCCCGTAATGATGTGCAGCTCCGACCCTTCCTCCGCGATCACCATATTGTGCACATTCTGTGCGATGCCCTCACCGCTGATGTATAAACAAGCCTGGATGGGATACAATGACTTCGTACCCGGGTTAATCCGTATGAAATAACCGTTGTGAGATACGAGAGCAGTCTGTGCAGTGTATTTGTCTGTACCGACATCGACGGCTTTCCACAGGTAGTCACGGAGAAGATTATTGTACTTCTCCCGGGCATCGCTCATGGGAAGCAATTCTACGCCTTCCTGACCTATGGAACAGTGAACGGGGGAATGATCCTTCAGTACAAAGCTGCCCGCCCTCTCCTCTCTTGAGGGAAGGATTCCTACCTCTGCGATATGTTCCTTCTCGCCTTCTGAAAAACGGGAAAGATGAGGATCATATTCGTGGGAAACGGCATCGCACTGATAATCTCCGAGATCTACATCAGAACCGTAGGGAGCTTTCTTTTGCAGGGCTGCTTCGGCTTTTTCTGTTATCGTTGACATCTCACGCACTCCTCGTACCCGTGGTTCTGTATCGTTTCAAACATCTCCCGTGGGTTGCCTTCGCAGATGATTCTTCCATTAAGCATGAGATGTCCTCTATCCGCCTCGAGGTAGTTCAAGATGAGACCCGTATGGGTGATTACAAGGCCCGATTTGAAACGCTGTCTCCTGAGGTTTTTCTGAAGTAATTTTTTGATGACCTTTCCAATGACTTTGATATTTTCCAGATCTACCCCTGATTCCGGTTCGTCCAAAAGGATCAGTTCCGGGTTCTGCACAATAAGCTGTAAGAGCTCGGATTTTTTTATCTCGCCGCCGGAAAATCCTAAATTTATGTCTCGTTCCATGAATTCCGAAAAATGCAAATTGTGTACAATCTGTTCGATTGTTTGCTCTCCGTTGTTATTGAACGTATTGACGAGATCATTAACCTTCAGCCCGCGAATTGTGGGGGGGCGCTGAAACGACATGCCAATTCCCATTTTTGCCCTTTCATTTATGGGAAGTTGGGTAATGTCCTTCTCTTTGAATAATATCCTTCCTCTGACGATGCGGCATCCTGAAAAACCCATTATGGTCATTAACAAAGTCGTTTTGCCTGATCCGTTTTTTCCGAACAGGACGTGGGTCTCTCCATGGTCGATTTCAAGATTGATGTCCTGTAGGACTTCTTTTTCGGCAATTTCTACCGTCAGATTTTCAATTGACAATAACATGGTTCGCCTCCGTTTTTTTTAAGAGGAATAGTCAATGCGACCGTTATTTACCTATGCTGTTATGTGTGGAGTGGACATCCGTCACATTGAGGAATTACGGTGCAAAAGTTTTTCCCTGTGTTCACCAAGAGGGCATGATACTGATTGAATAAAGGTACACTATGGGGGAGATGGTTCATGAAAAGCCTCTGTATCTCTTTATACGTTGCGTCTGTATGTATGAGATTATGTCTCATGAGAATCCTTTTGGTGTATGTGTCGACAACAAATATTGGCTTATTTCCGGCGTACAGTAATATGCTGTCGGCAGTTTCCTCTCCAATGCCTTTCACTTTCAGTAATTTTTCCCGCAAAGACCATAGATCTTCTGCAAACATGATGTCCAAGTCGCCACCGTACTCCTCGTAAATAAAATGAATAAAAGATTTTATCCTTTTCGTTTTAATGAGATAATATCCTGAAGACTTTATCAAATTGGCCAGAACGTGATCCTCTACTTTACGTATTCCCTCTGGAGAGAGCAGATCTGCTTTTTTCAGTCTGATGATGACATTCTCGACATTCCGCCAGGCTGTGTTTTGTGTGAGAATTGCCCCGATAATCACCTCGAACGGGGAATCGGCTGGCCACCAGCGGAGGTTTCCGAAATGGGCGTTCAATATTTCATAGATCGAGAGCAGGCAATCGTTCTGTTGCATGGGGAAAAGTGCGATCTCCCCTCCCTGGGTTTTATCCTATCTGCGTAAACTCACGAAAAAGGTACTCTTCCCGCGTTTGATTAAAAGCAGGACTTTCTGCTTTGCGCTTTTTTTCGACATTTCCCGCTGATAATCTTTCATGGAGGTAATCTTCACCTTATTCACCTGCAGGATGATATCCTGTGCTTGAATGCCTACTTCATCGGCAGGACTTCCTTCTGCTACTTCAACGATGATCACACCGGTTCTGCTGGGAATGCCCAGGTATTGAGCGATTTCCGGCGTGATATCGTGTACCGTCATCCCAAAATTTTCTCCTCCCTGACGTGACGAAGCAATTTCCGGTTGCTCTTTTCGCTCTGCTACGAGAATCTCAACGGTCTTTTCTTCTCCGTCGCGGAGAAATTTTACAGATATTTTTTCTCCTACATGGAACGTCGCAATCGTAATGAGTAGCTCATGGGTATCTTTTATTTTTTTGCCGTTCACCTCGACAATGAGGTCACCTGTTTTAAGACCAGCCTTATCGGCGGGATCTCCTTTGAAGACATCGGTTATGAGTGCACCACTTCTGTCTTTGATTTTAAAGCTTTTGGCAATGTCTTCTGTGACATCCTGGACAGAAACTCCCAGCCAGCCGCGGGTGACTTTCCCTTTGGCTTTTAGGTCGGGCAGCATGGCCTTTGCCATGTTCACTGGTATGGCAAATCCTATTCCCTGTCCTTGAGCTACAATCGCTGTATTGATTCCTATTACCTTGCCTTCCATGTTGAACAGGGGACCACCGCTGTTTCCGGGATTGATTGAGGCGTCCGTCTGAATGAAGTTGTCGTAAGGACCGGCACCAATTACTCTCCCTTTCGCGCTTACGATACCGGCAGTTACTGTCTGTTCAAGGCCGAAGGGATTCCCTATGGCAATGACCCAGTCACCAACACGAAGCTTGTCGGAATCGCCCAGTTCGGCGACAGCGAGACTTTCCCCCGGTTTAATTTTGATAAGAGCAATGTCCGTTTTTGCGTCTTTTCCGATTATCTTGGCTTCGAACTCTTTACCGCTCGAAAGTCTGACAAGGATTTTATCTGCCTGCTCTACGACATGATTATTCGTGAATATATAGCCGTCATTACTTATGATAAAACCCGATCCCAGACTTCTCTGCTTAAACTCTTTCTGTGGGATGTTACCGAAGAATCTCTCAAAGAAATCGTCTCCCCAGAAATAACGGTCGAAGGGGGATCGATAAGGACTTATACGGCCTCTCTTGATTGTTTTTGTGGTGCTGATGTTTACCACAGATGGTTTTAGTTTTTCTGTCAGGTCTGCGAACGATGCGGGAGCCCGTGGATTATCCACCGGCGATACTGCCGAAACTTGCTGTACATTCGGTCCCACCGGGACAAATGAAGAACGCAGCACTTCTATAAGAGAAACGACGAAAAACCCTATCAGACATGCTAAGAGAAACATGATAAAGGTTTTTCTGTTTTTACTTTCTCCTTTCATATATACCTCCTGCAGGTCCGAACCTGTGGGTATCAGACCTGCGTATCAAATTAGCATAGATATGTATTTAATACTATTATTTTCCACTTGTTGCAGCAACTGTTGAGATGTGTTCGATAAGATCCGGTCATACCTTTTTCATCTTTTGGTGAATCCGCATCGCCTGCATGAGAAAAACCTCCAGTTTCGCAGTAATTACCTGGGGAAAGAGATTTCCGTCACTTTCAATGGCGAGGAAAGGAAGTTCTGTTCCCATTTCTCTCGACAGAATTGCCTCGGACATACGATTGGGCATACATCCGAAGGGCCCGATGGCAATGCATCCGCAATAAGGATGAGGCACTTCTGTCACGGCTGCCCCTATTGTCAGCACCGCTTCGCCTGTAAGTTTCGGATTGATCAGGTGACGAATGTTGCTGATCAGATGATCAACATCCTCGAGTCGGTACGGGAGCAGTTTTGATTCGGCCATGATGCTCTTGAATGCCTTTTCGTAACTTTTCATCCACGCTGCCCTCAGGACAAGGGATAATTTTTTCCTTAAGGAGGGAATCTCGGAGGATAATCCCTTATTAAAGCACCAGTCTGTGTAATAGATCCATTCCATAACGCTGGAGACTTTTGTTGCGAATCCCTGTTCTGCCAGTTTTTCCACGAGGAATTGCCTGGAGAGGTCATCATGGCGGACAAAGATTTCTCCCGTGAGGAGAATGGAAGGTATCTCCTGTGCAGGTTGTCTCATTTGTATCTTCTGTAGAGAGTGTGCGACTTCCCTGAGGGTTCTCTGCAGGTGCTTTAACGTGGGCGATTTTTCGAAGGCCTCGATAAGGCTCTTCGATCCCTGGTTAAAAATTTCCAGGGCTGATTCCTTATCCACAGCGTTTGTAAGGAGAAGGGAATACATATCCTGCAGGATATCTCCTATGATAAGGCATGACCACAGTTTCAGTGTGAGGTCACCCCCGATGGATTTTGAATAACTGTTTTCTGCGTGAAGGGAAAAAACGGTCACATTTTCAATGCCCTGTCGGTGAATGAGCTGGGTGATGAATGGTGAGTACTGTCCGAATCGGCATGGTCCCGACGCAGTCGGCATGAAATATACCAAGAGCTCATCGGAACTCTCCCTCGATTTAAGGTAGTTCTGGAGACTTCCCACGGTGAGTAATAAAGGGAGACACTCTTTACAGCTTGTATTTCCCCTTCCGAGTTTAAACACCTCTTCATCTGCAGGCGGGAGGGCAGTTGCACGGATACCCATTGATCGGAAGACTGCCGCACCGGCTTCGTTCAGAAAACGCCCCATGGAAGGAAAGAGTAAATGAACCCGGGGATGATGAAAAGGGTATTCTCGGCCTTTTATATCGATGAAGACCTGTTTTTGGGCGTCGAAGTAAGCCTGTTTCGGTCCTTTAATAACCCGGGCTTGTTTATATTCCTTATTCAGCCCCCGATAGTTTTTGATGATATCCATGAATGCCTCAATCCGCGTTTCCAGACCGGCATCGGCCACGTGAGAATCTAACTCGAGGATTAAAAAAGGTTTTTTCCCCATTATGTCACGGAAATATCCTACAAGGAATGAATCCGGGCCGCAGGAGAAGTTGGTGATGTAACATCCGAATAGCTGAGGGTGCCTTTCGACGAACGTTGATCCTTTCAGAATCATCTGTCCCGATGACCAGTACATCTCGTCGGCACAGGCTTCATCTCCCAGGGGGAGAAAGTCAGCGGGAATCACGGGTACTCCTCTTGAGGCGAATTTATGGGGTATTCCCATATTTGCCTCTGATACGATTGCGTTATACGATCTTCCGAATATGACTACGGCAAACTGACCCGGGTTTTCATCAATCTCGCGGAGAAAACGTAAGCCGGTTTCCTTCATTTCACCATGGACGGCCCTCTGCACTCTGACCGCCTCGGTGAATGCCATGCGTGAACTCTTCTTACTACACCCCAGGTTCTTTCCCATGGAAAGAAAGGCATTTTCAGCCCCCTCATACCCCTTGGAAAAGTCGATCACCGGTATCATGATCTTACCTTTTTTCATCATGTGCCTGAATTCCACGTGATCCTTGAAAGCACTTGAGAGATAGTAGGGCTCTCCCTGTGATAGTGGACATGTGATACTCGGGGCATTCCCTTTTTCCACATACGCGCCTTTCAAGTGCGGAAGAAAGAGATAGTCCGGTTTCTTGTGAAGGAGATTCAAAAGGAGGCCATGCGCGATTTCAGCAGGATAACAGAATGGAGCTCTCTTGAGATCTGTACCATCCTGCTCCACCTGGTCGGAGAGAAGCACCCGGAATCCAATACGGGAAAAGAATCTATGATACAGCGGGTAGTACGTATTCACCATAAAGGACTTATTGATTCCGATCGCCCGGGCATTTTTACCCACTCCGAGTTCTTCCGGAGGAAGTATATATTTATGAAAAGCTAAATGTTCATGCTCCTTGACCAGATTCAACTTTTCGGTGTCCACGTTTATTTTAAAACGGAGATTGTACCATTTGTTGCAGGCGCCGCCGAACGGGTATATCTTTCCTTCGATGATGATGCGGGCGATTTCACATTTCCGGTCACATTTTTCTTTACCACCGCGACAGATGAATGGATCTCCATATTCGAGAACTCTGTCTCGTAATGCTCTGAGGGAGAAATCCTGTTCTGTGATCAGACCCGCGCATAATATTCGCTCAACTTCCAGTGCGACCCCAAATGCCCCTATGAGCCCGGGTTCCGGTGGGACGATGATTCTCTTCCCGGTAAGGCTTGCCATGGCCAGCGGCACTGCTCTGTTGTAACATACGCCACCCTGCATGAATATATTATTCCCCACAGGCCTGTTTCCCTTGACCCGGATGTCATAGTTCATGCAGACAGAATATACGAGACCGGCAACGATATCCTCTCGCGTCATCCCTTCGTGAGTTGCATTTTTTATATCACTGCTGATGAAGGCAGCGCATTGATCATTGAAATTGGGGGGATTCTGTCCGAGGACTGCGATTTTACCGATTTCCTCCATTTCAATTCCCATGGTTTCTTTTGCTGCCTCTTCCAGGAATGATCCCGTGCCCGCAGAGCAGGCGTCGTTCATCGTGTAGTCGGAAGGTATCCCGTTTTTAATATAGGTGTATTTTGCGTCCTGACCGCCGATTTCGAAGATTGTATCAACCGTCTGATCGAAGAACAGAGAGCCTCTTGCGTGAGCAATGATTTCGTTGACGATACCACCGGTCATGGCATGCAATCCTGCAATCTGCCTGCCGGAGCCTGTCACGCCCAATCCAACAATTTGAATTTTTTCCGCATACTCGCCCAGCTCGTCGTAGAGGGATGAATAACACTCTCGCGAAGCCTGCACTGGATTACCCTTCGTCCGCAGGTATACGGAAGCCAGGATTTTATGATCGTTCAACCTCAGGACGATGGCCTTTGTTGTTGTCGATCCGACATCAAGTCCAATGATACATCGGTCATTCTCACAGACGACGCCCCTTTCCATCGTTTTGAAATCGATCATATCCTCGTAATTTTTCAAGGGGGGAAGGGGAGAAAATGAAGATTTCCCCTGCTTGAACAGCGTAGCAGGTTTCGGTAACATTATAGTGTCATTATTGAGAGCCCATAGAGCCGTTCCCAGTGCTTCGAAATAGGGAGCTTCTTCAGGGACGATTACGTTTTTTATCTCCTGTTTTAAATAGTCTATCATTACCGCATTCTGCGCTGTTCCACCGATAATCATAATATCGCGTCTTGGGATCTGTTTTATGATTTCGAGGATTTTACCTGCCATCATCTCGCAGAGTCCCGCAGCAATCCTCCCTTTTGGAACCCCCTTATTTGTCGCGTGGGTGCAGTCACTTTTGCAGAATACACTGCACCGCCCTGAAACCTTGTAAGGTCTTTCTCTGAGGGCATAATGAATGGCGTCTTCGATAGAGATTCCAATTCGCCTGAGTTGCTGTATGAAAAATTCTCCTGTTCCGGAAGCGCATTTGTTTCCTGTCTGGACAGAACAGATCTTTCCATCATCCCCGAGGATATACACCATAAAGGTTTCTCCCCCCGCGCTGATGACAGCATCTAAATGCTGTTTGTTCCCGTTCAGGTGAAAGAGGGCAGTTTCTACTGCTTCCGGTTCCGAGATTGTTGAGAGGTTTACGAGATGCCTGAACTTCCTCCCCGTCACAGCCACTCTCGCGTACTGGTCTCCAGGCATTTTTCCGAGTATTTCAGTGAGAATCTCCCGGGGATTGCCGTTGTGAGGTCTCACATCGATGAATGTTTTATGGATGTGACCACCACCATCCCGGGTGATACCGACGGTTGATAGCGTGGATGCGCCTATGCAAATGCCGACACTTCTCAATTAACTTACCTTCCTGATCGATTATGAATTATATGCTGGAGCCTTAATATAAAAGTAACGGCGTCTTTGTCAATAATAATGACTCCCATTCGACGTAATGATGACTTCCGCCAGAAAGTCAATAATACGCCCTCGTAATTCGCCTCACTCTCTCCTTACGGTATTTGTGAGTTGTCCGATCTTTTCGATCTCGATGGTTACAGTATCGCCTTCGTGCAGGAAAACAGGGGGGGGCCTGGTGAATCCCACACCTTCCGGAGTGCCCGTTAAAATCACCGTACCCGGCAGCAGCGTCAAGGATTTTGAGAGATCGCTGACGATATGTGGCACGTCAAAAATCATGTCGGCTGTATTGGAGTCCTGAAGGATATTTCCATTCACGATCGTTCGGATATGAAGATTCTGGGGAGTTGGAATTTCATCACACGTTACAAGATAGGGCCCGAGGGGACAGAACGTGTCAAAGCTCTTTCCCCGGGCCCACTGCTTTTTTTGTTTTTCGATTTGCCAGTCCCGGGCACTGACATCATTGGCGCAAGTATAACCCAGAATGCATTTCATTGCCTCAGAAGGGGAGATATTCTTGACTCTCTTTCCGATAATGATCGCGAGTTCGGCTTCATAATCTACTTGTTCGGGACCTGCGGCGGGCAGAAGAATGGGTGACATATGTCCGATGGCACTGGTTGTTGCTTTAATGAAAATAACAGGGATGTCTGGATATGCCATGTTCGTTTCATCGGCATGCTTCCGGTAGTTGAGGCCAAGCGCAAAGATATTTACAGGAGCGACTGGTGGAAGAAATCTTTGTATTTTTGCCAACTTATCTGTGATTTCAAAGCTTCCGAACAGGTCTCCCCGGATGATTTGTGCCTGATCGGGTGTCTCATTCACAAAAGCTCCGTAAAGAGTTTGGTTTTCTTCAGAGATGAAACGAACAATCTTCATGATCAATCACCTGCACATTTTTTTAAAGGTTTTTTCCGGCAGTGACATACGTCACGAAAAAACACCGAAGATCTTACCATTATTATCATACTGTTTACAGTATTTTGAGCAATAAAGACAATATTTGCGCTTCCATTTACAGTATGTTAACATTCTTTTCAATAGTACCGGATACACTGAATGCACTTTCACGTAATCTTCACGTGAATTTTCCGAGAAACTACTCAATAGCCTCATCTTATGGAGGCGGATCGGGAGGGCTCAAGGTAAATCTATGATTTGGGCTGTGGAGAGAATCGGTACATCCAGCCTGGCTGTCCTCAAATCATTTCAGGATACCCTTTCTTTTGCCATTACTACTTTTTTGAGAATGTTCCGCAGGGAAACATACAACAGCGCGATGAGGATGGTTCTCGTCCATCAGATATACTATACTGCTGTACAGATTTTGCCCTTATTTACAATTATTTCGATCATATTCGGCTCTCTCCTCATTGGGATTGTGTTTCAGGTGATAAAGAATCTGGGGCTTGCAGAATATCTTGGCCGCATACTGATGGGATTTGTCGTCGCGGAGCTCTCGCCTTTCATCACCGTGTTACTGATTGCCCTCCGCTCCAGTTCCGCCATCAATACGGAAATAGCGGTGATGAAGGTGAATAATGAATTAAGGACATTGGAGGTCTTTAATATCGACTTGGTAAACTATCTCTTCCTGCCGAGGATAATCAATGGGGTCATTTCTGTTGTCATGTTAAGCAGTCTTTTTTCCGTTCTGGCCCTGACAAGTGGACTGTTATTTTCAATGCTGATATTCGGGATGAGTGTAGATGTGTATACAAATGCCCTATTAAATTCAGCGAATTTTTATGATATATTCATCTCCACAATCAAGTGTTGCACATTTGGTTTTTTTATCACGCTGATCCCGATACGGTTCGGTCTTCATGCCTCG
>Ga0194110_10001644_pt1 | contig 28725 bp, 22 predicted proteins | sample TA2Kig1200mmetaG_FD_146192 | JGI IMG/M metagenome (GOLD analysis project Ga0194110, IMG submission 146192) | Freshwater microbial communities from Lake Tanganyika, Tanzania - TA2015032 Kigoma Deep Cast 1200m | ecosystem: Environmental > Aquatic > Freshwater > Lake | place: Tanzania: Lake...
TCCCAGCGGTAGAGGCGCTCCTCATAGCCGGTGTGGCAGACGATGGCGGCGGGTCGGAAGACGGGCAGGAGGGCGAACGCCTGGGCCAGGCGCACCCGGCTGGCCTCCCGAATGAGATCGTCCTGGGCGCCGGGCAAAAGGTCCTGGAAGGGGCCGTGCAGGGTGATGCGGCGGCCGGCGGTGGCAAAGGCGCGGGCCGCGCCGGCAAAGGTTTCCGGCGGATAACGGGTCAGGGCCGTGGCGTCCAGGCCGATTTCCGGGTGGAGGCCGCCCCGCAGGAAGATCTCCAGGTAGCCGTCCCACAGGAAGCCGAAAGGGATGTTCACCTGGACCCGGGCCGCCACGGCCTCGGTGGTGAGGCCCATTCTTACCGGGGCTCAGTGGGGGTATTCCACCAGTTCCAACAGCAAACCGAAGGTGGATTTGGGGTGAATGAAGGCCACCCGGGTGCCGTGGGCCCCTTCCCGGGGGGTTTCGTCGATGAGGCGCACGCCCGCGGCCTTGAGCGACGCCACCGCTTCGTCGATGTTTTCCACCTCCAGGGCCATGTGGTGGAAGCCCTCGCCTCGGGTTTCCAGGAACTTGGCCACCGGGCTGTCCGCGGCCGTGGGCAGGAGGAGCTCCAGGCTGGATTCCCCGGCCTTAAAGAAGGACACCTGCACCTTTTGGGTGGCCACCACCTCATCACCCTGGAACGCCAATTTCAACCCTTCGCCATAAAGTTTCTTGGCCGCATCCACATCCTTGACGGCGATGCCCAGATGGGCGATCCGTTTGATTTTCATGAACGATCCTCCTTTATATCGGGAACCGGGGATTCCCCCGGTAAACTCTGCTTGCCCTCCACCCTGGCCATTATATATGATGAAGGGCGGTGGGGAAACCCCAAGGCAAGGTTTGCTGAGCGCGCCTGGCCCTGACCGGGGCCACCCTCGGGGATGACAAGGTTTTCCGGAGCACAGGTGAGGACACCTGCGCCACCTGAGGCAGTTGTTGCTTGTCGGCTTGCACCACAGCAGTGCCCGGGTGAAAAATCATTGGATCTGGATGGACGCGAAAAGACCGTGGACCTCAGCAGACCCTGGTGGCGCGGGTGTCCTCACCTGTGCCGGAACTGCGCCGGTTCCTGGCCGTCCCCTGCGGATACTTTCGAGAGCAGATGGTTCCGTGCGATATTGCCGGAAACCGCGGTTCACGGGAAAATCATATTCATTATCCCATGCTCATGGTGCGCGGTGCGCACCCGGCCGGAAATTTTTCTCAGCGGGATGCGGTTATGAGTCATAGCGAGGTCTTCGCCGAGGTCAAGGCCCTGTTGGAGCGGATGCGCCCGGAGATGATCCGGCTCCAGGGGGAATTGGTCCGCCGGGTGGCGGTGGGACCGGATTACGACGGACCCGGCGAAGGGGAAAAGGCCGCGTTTCTGGCGGACCTGCTCAGGGGCTGGGGGCTTAAGGTGGACAATTTCCCGGCCCCGGACGACCGGGTGGCGGAGGGGGCGCGGCCCAACCTGGTGGCCTGGCTGCCCGGACGCCGGCGGGACAAAGTCTGGGTGCTGAGCCACCTGGACGTGGTGCCGCCGGGGGAAGAGAGTCTGTGGGAGTCGGACCCCTTCACCCTCAGGGTGGAGGGGGACCGCCTCTACGGCCGGGGCACGGAGGACAACCACCACGGCATCGTCACTTCCCTCATGGCGGCCAAGGCCATCCTGGACCTGGGCCTCACGCCGGAGCGCACCATCGCCCTGGCCCTGGTCTCCGACGAGGAGACGGGCAACCTCAAGGGCCTGGCGCATCTGCTGCGGCGCCAGCGGCAGCTTTTTTCGTCCCGGGACCTCATCATCGTCCCGGACGCGGGCAGTCCGGACGGCACCATGATCGAGGTGGCGGAAAAGAGCATCCTGTGGTTGAAGCTCATCCTCAACGGGCGGCAGTGCCATGCCAGCCGGCCGGAGCTGGGGCGCAACACCCTGGCCGCCACGGCCCGGGTCATCGTCGCCCTGGAGGCCCTGAAGGAGGAGTTCGGCCGCGCCGACCCGTTGTTCGAGCCTCCCGTCAGCACCTTCGAGCCCACCAAGAAGGAGGCCAACGTCCCCAACATCAACACCATTCCCGGTCGGGATGTCTTTTACCTGGACTGCCGGGTGCTGCCGGACTACGACCTGGAGCAGGTCAAGGAGCGGGTGCTGGCCCTGGGAAGCGCCGCGGCCCGGCCCCTGGGGGTGACGCTGACGGTGGAGCCCGTGCAGGAGCTGCCCAGCGCGCCCCCCACCTCCCCCGAAGCGTCGGTGGTCCGGGCCCTGCAGGAGGCGGTGCGGCAGGTCTACGGTCGGGAGGCCACCCCCCAGGGCATCGGCGGCGGCACCGTGGCCGCCTTTTTCCGGCAGGTCGGGCTGCCCGCCGCGGTGTGGATGAGCGTCAGCCAGACGGCCCACCAGCCCAACGAATTCTGCTCCCTCAACAAACTGGTGGGAGACGCCCAGGTGCTGGCCCACGTCTTCCTCATGGCTCCCTGATGTCCCGGAAGCGGGGGCGGGGGTCCGAAAACCGCGGCGCTATTTCAAGTGAAGGTGCTCCCAGAATCGGCGCTCCTGAACAAACAGAACCTGGGTGTCGTCGGCGATGCTGTAATTTTCCAGATCCTCGGCCAGCATTTCCGCCCACTCTTCCATGGCGTCCATGGGATCCAGGGAACCCAGCCAGCGGCGCATGGAGAATTCCTCCGGAAAGCCCCAATGGCGCAGGAGTTCCCGGGGGTTGTCGTCCAGCACCAGGTAGGATTGGAAGCCGTCGTGGCGGCGGATGACGATGGAGGTGGTCATAGATTGCTCTCCTGTGACAAAAGTTCCTGGGCGGTCCAGGGAAGACACCCGATTCCGGAAGCAGGTGTCGGGTGACGGGCGCCGGGTTCCGGGATGGTTGCTCCGTCAATGCCCCGGAGACCGGACCAGGACACCCGCCCCCCGGCGGTCCGCACAGGCTGGAAGCCTGCGCCGACAAATGTTTCATGGTGTGGAAAGAGCCCCTGGCTCACGCGCGATTATTATGAAAAATGTCAGGAAAAATGCAAGGGCTTGCCGGATGGCGCCATTCGGGGGCTTCTCCAGGCCCATCGGGCGCGCCCTCCTGTGGTGGCTGGCGTTGCTGGGGACCTGCTGCCTCTTTGCCTGCAGCGCCCCCCTGACGGCGCCGGCGGACTTTGAGGCCGGGGCCTATCAGCCTATCAGCTATGAAGACCTGCTCACGCCGACGCGCCTGACCCCCAACCAAAAAGTGGTGGCGCCGGCTTATTTTTGGCAGGAACTGGCCTACGACCCGCTTATGCTGCGCCAATACGCCCATCGGGCAGGTCAACCCCGGGCCTGGCGGCAGGTCAGGTTCTATGCCGTTTACGGCAGCCCCCAGATGCGGGGCTATTTCAATCGCGTGGTCATGACTCCGGAGCAGGCCCGGGCTGCGGAGGTGAAACGCCTGGACCACCTGCGCCTCTTCGGCGAGGTAGGCGCCCTGGGGGGGGAAGGCCTCTATCTCCGGGTCCACCGACTGGAGAAGATAGAAGAGGAGTGAGGCCGGGTGAAGCCCCGGCGCGCCTCAGGTGTAATAGCCCCCCGGGGTTCGCGGCCAAAGGCCGGGCGGGGGCGCCTGCTCCACATAAATAACAAGGATTTTGGCTAAAGTGAACAGCATTGGGTTTAACCCAAAACCCAAAACCTGAAACCTAAAACCCATTCTCAGGCTGTGCGCAGGAAGCTTTCATGAACCTCTTAGACCTGGGCATTCTGGCGCTCCTGGTTCTCATCACCCTCAGGGGGTATTTCCGGGGGCTCTTCCAGGAATTGGCGGTGTTGGTGGGGGTGGTGGGGGGCGTGCTGGTGGCGGCCCACCAGTACCTGTGGCTGGCGGACAGGCTCCAGGGTCTGGTGAAGGACCCGGTGTATGTCCGACTCCTGGCCTTTGCAGTGCTCTTCCTGGCGGTTTATTGGCTCACCCGCCTTCTGGCCTACGTGCTCCAGCGCCTGCTTTATCACCTCTATCTGGACCTCCTGGACCGGTTCCTGGGGGCCTTTTTTGCCTTGGTCAAGGGAGGGCTGGTATTGGGATTCGCCCTCATGTTCCTGGGTCTGGTCATCCCCAAGGACTCGCAACTTCTCAAGGAATCCCGCAGCGCCCCCTTCCTGGTGGGTCTGTCCCGGCAGGCCCTGGGCTACCTGCCGCCGGATTTCAAGGAGCGGACGCAGAACTACCTGAAACGCTGGCAGCGCCCCGAGGGCGGCCAACCACGGGCGGGGTTGAGATAAATCGCATGCTTATGGACGACCAGAGCACCCCCAAGACGGCGGCTCCGGCCGCCGCCGTCCCGGAACCCGGGGCGGCCCTGCGGGAATTTGCGGCCATCGTCAGGCGTCTGCGCAGTCCGGGGGGGTGTCCCTGGGACGCCCGGCAGACTCCGGAGACCCTGAAAACTTACGTGTTGGAAGAGGCCTACGAACTGGTGGAGGCCCTGGATTCCGGGAATCCGGAAAAAATCCGGGAGGAGTTGGGCGACCTGCTCCTGCACCTGGTGTTTCTGAGCGACCTCTTCGCAGAGCGGGGCCGGTTCACCCTGGGCGAGGTGATCCGGGGCATCAGCGCCAAAATGATCCACCGCCACCCCCACGTCTTCGGGGAGGAAAAGGCGGAGACCATCGACGACCTGCGCCGTCTCTGGGAGGAGGCCAAGGCTCGGGAGGGCAAATCCCCGGGGGGCGCCCTGGGAGGGGTTTCCACCGCCCTGCCGGCGCTGCGCCAGGCCCAGCGCCTGGGGGAGGCCGCGGCCCGGCTGGGGTTCGACTGGCCGGACGTTGAGGGCGCCCTGGACAAAGTGGAAGAGGAGATGCGGGAATTCCGCCGGGCCTTGGCCGCGGGCCCCGGGCCGGCCCGGGAAGAGGAGCTGGGCGACCTCCTCTTCGCCCTGGTGAACGTGGCCCGCTTCCTCAACATCGACTCCGAGGGGGCGCTGCGGCGCACCGTCTATAAATTCATCAAGCGCTTCCACGTGGTGGAGCGCACCCTGGCCAAACAGGGCAAAACCCCGGAGAGCGCCTCCCTGGAGGAAATGGAGGCCATCTGGCAGGCCGCCAAGGGCGCCGCCTACGGGGTGCGCGGCGCGCCTTAAGGTTTTTGGCATCTTCCCCCGCTGTTGCCAAGTGTGCTCAGGAATGATAGACTATTCGAGAGCTTACCATAATCCCAGAGGAATCCCGGCATGAGCAACCAGTCGCCCCGGGGCACCATTTCCGTCAGACTCAGCATCGCCCTTATCGTGGCCGGGGTGGCCCTCCTCTCCCTGCTCTTTTTTGCCTTTTGGGAAAAGCTCAACCGCAAAGTGGAAAATATCCTGCGGGAGCAGTTCAATCAGCAGCAGCTCATGCTGGCCCGGAAGATCGCCGACAACGTGGAGTCCTACCTGGACTACCTGGAAAGCGAGATGCTGGCTTTCCCCTACTTCTTCCACATTCTGAAACCCCCCTCCGACGAATTCGACAAATACATGAAAGCCCGCTTTGAGGACATTCGCCATCTGGGCGTCCTGGCATTTCGCTGGTACGACCGGGAGGGCCGTTTGCTCCGGGTCTGGGGCGGCGATGGAGCCGACACCCTCGCCGGGCCCCGCCGGTTATTCCCGGAAGAATTCCTCCGCTGGGTTCAGGACCCCCAAAACCGGGGTCGACTGTTTCTGTCCAAGACCGCGCCCTGGCCCGAACCTCCCTATCAGGGTCGCCTGGTCATGCGGTTTCTGACTCCCCTCTCCATAGGCCCTGATGCGCCCCAGGTCCACGGCGCCCTGGAGCTGCTCATCGACCCGCACTTCATCTGCGGCAAGGTGACCGAGGAGGTGCGGTCGGGGGAGACGGGCTATCCCTGGATCATGGACCAGAACCAAATCTTCCTGGCCCACTTTGAGGAGACCTTCGTCGGCAAAGACGCCATCAAGGTGCGACTGGACCGCAACCCCAAGATCGTTTTCCGGGGCATTAAAGAGATGAACGAACGGATCCTGGCCGGCCAGGAGGGCACCACCGAATACACTTCCGGCTGGCACCGAGAGATCCTGGGAGAGACCCGCAAACTGGCGGCCTACACCCCCATCCGCTTTGACAAGGGCATCATGCGGGGGGTCACCTCCCTTGAAGACCCCGCCCATAATCTCTGGGGCGTGGCCGTGGTGGCCCCGGTGGCCGAGGTTTCAGGGCCGGTGGAGGAGGTGCTGCACCAGGAACTCTTCCTGGTGGTGATCTTCTTTCTGGCCATGGTCCTGGGGAGCGGCGGGCTCATCACCGTGGCCCTGCGCTGGAACAAAATCCTGAGCCGGGAAGTGACCCACAAGACCGAAGAACTCCTGGAATCCCAACGGCAACTGGTGCGCTCGGAGCGCTTCGCCGCCATCGGCGAGGCCGCCGCCTACGTCAGCCACGAAATCAAAAACCCCCTCATGGTTATCGGCGGCCTGGCCCACCAGGTGGAGCGGAAAGTGCAGGATAACCAGGCCGTCCGGGAAAAGCTGACGATTATTCAGAGCGAGGTCAAGCGCCTGGAGAATTTCCTGGGCGAATTGCGGGACTTCACCCGGCCGGCGCCCCCCAAAAAGCAGGCGATCGACCTGAACCAGGTGATCCAGGACGTAGTGCACCTCATGCAGGGGGAGGCCGGCAACCGGGGCATCAACCTGGTGGAACGACTGGAAGGGCGGTTGCCGCCGGTGGAGGCCGATCCCAATCAGATGAAACAGGTCATCCTGAATCTGGTCAAAAACGCCTTCGAAGCCATGGACGGGGACGGGGAGATTTGCCTGACCAGCGGCTCCGAAAACCGCCAGGTATGGTTTTCGGTGCAGGACACCGGCATGGGCATCCCCCAGGAATCGATGGAGAAAATCTTTAACCCCTTCTTCACCACCAAGGAGAAGGGCTCGGGACTGGGGCTGGCGGTGATCCACAAAATCATCTCCGATCACCACGGCAGCGTCTCGGTGGAGAGCACCCCCGGCCAAGGGACCAGCTTCCTGGTGAAGCTGCCCCTCAGCGGTTGAGCCGTTGAAGTCCGCCCCTTCCATCCGCCGCTCTCCGGAAGAACTCAAGCGCCGCCGGGAACGCGTTCTCATCTGCTTCATCCTCTTTCTGGTCCTGGCGCTCACCGCCGTGGAGATTCTCCTGGTCCGTCGGGGAGGCTACCCCCTGACGGGCGGTCTGTTGGCTTTCGGACTGCTCAACCTCAACGCCCTTCTCTTTCTGCTGTTCGCCTTCCTGATTTTCCGGCACCTGGCCAAACTCTTTCTGGAGCGGCGGCAAAAGGTTTTCGGCGCCCGTCTCCGTACCCGGCTCGTCCTCACCTTCATCACCCTGTCGCTGCTTCCCACCCTCATCATGTTTTTCATCGCCTGGCAGCTCATCTCCAGCCGGGTGGATTTCCGCTGGACCGACCGGATGCAGGAAACCCTGGAGCAGACCCTGGCCCTGGGTCGCACCTTCAGTGAGGGGGTGGAAGACAAGCTCCGGGCCGCCGGCCTCTACCTGCAGCGGGAGATGGAGGGCAGAGGCGCTCTGGCGCCGGCGCGGCGGGAAGCCCTGAGCGGAGAACTGGAACAGTGGCGCCGGCTTTTCGGACTGACGGTGCTGGCGGTGGTGGGCCCCGACGGCAAGCCGGTGGCCGCGAGCTATGAGCCCGGCCGGGAGCCGCCCCTGCCGCCCACCCCCGCCGACCTCCCCGTTCGGGGCTTCATCCAGCGTCAGATCGTGGCCGCCGGGGTGCTCCAGAGTTTCATCATTCCCCTGGGAGGACCGGGCGCGGAGGGCAAAACCTATCTGGTGGCGAGCCAGCTCCTGCCCCGGCCTCTGTTGAACGAGATCACCGAACTGGCCCGCCAGGCCCGGGAGGTCCGCCAGTCCCAGCTCCTCATCCATCCCGTCAGGGTGAGCCATTATCTCACCCTGGTGGTGGTCACCCTGCTCACCCTCATGGCCGCCATCTGGCTGGCCTTCTACCTGGCCCGGGAGATCACCACCCCCATCCGTCAGTTGGCCGAAGGGACGGTCAAGGTGGCCGGCGGCGATTACGACATCCACATCCAGCAGGAAGGGCGGGACGAGATCGCCTTTCTGGTGCAGTCCTTCAACAAAATGACCCAGGACCTGCAGCTCAGCCGGGCCCAACTGGCGGCCACCTATGAGCGCCTGCGCCAAAGCCACGCCGATCTCCAGGCAAGCCAGCGCCACCTGGAGATCCTGCTGCGCAACGTGGCCGCCGGGGTGGTGGCCGTGGACGCCGCCGGGCGCATCACCAACGTCAACGACTCCGCCGCCCGCATGCTGGGAGTGGCCCTGGAGGAGGTGGTGGGCCGGGAGGTGCAGTCGCTGCTGCCCGCCGGCGAACACGCCCGCCTCATGGAGGCCATGGCCGAGGCGCGCCGCGTCCGGAAAACGGTGGAGACCCCCATTCACCTCATCCTACCCCACCGAGTCTGCTATCTCTTGCTCAAAACCACCATGCTCAAGGACGACGCGGGCGAAGACCACGGCCTGGTGATGGTCATGGAGGACCTCACCGAACTGGAGCGGGCCCAGCGGCTGGAAGCCTGGCGGGAGGTGGCCCGGAGGATCGCCCACGAAGTGAAAAACCCCCTCACCCCCATCAAACTGGCGGCCCAGCGCCTCCAGCGGCGCTATGCGGGGCGGATTCCCGACGACGGCCAGGTGTTCGAGGAGTGCACCCGCATCATCAGCGACCAGGTGGATGAAATCAAGAATCTGGTCAACCAGTTCTCCCACTTCGCCCGCCTGCCGCACCTGTCCCTGGCCCCCCTGGACCTCAACGCCCTGATCCGGGAGACGCTCCACCTCTACGCCGAGGTGCAGCCCCGGGTGTCCCTGACCTTCACCCCGGACCCGACCTTGGGCTCCGTGCTGCTGGACCAGGAACAGTGCAAGCGGCTCCTCCTCAATCTCATGGACAACGCCCTGGCCGCCATCGAGGGCGGCGGCGCCATCAGCGTCACCGTCCAGGCCGTGGACGGCGGCGAGGCGGTGCGGCTGGTGGTGGCCGACACCGGCCGCGGCGTCAGCGACCGGGACAAGGCGCGCATCTTCGAGCCCTATTTCTCCACCAAGCGGGGCGGCACCGGCCTGGGACTGGCCATCGTCCATTCCATCGTCGCCGACCACCAGGGCCAGATCCGGGTGGAAGACAACGAACCCACGGGCGCCCGCTTCATCATCGAACTGCCCACTCATCGGGGACACCATGCCGGCAACCATTCTCGTCGTGGATGACGAACCCCAGATCTTACAATTGGTGGCGGGCATTCTCCAGGATGAAGGCTTTGAGGTCCTCACCGCCGCCGACGGCGACCAGGCCCTGAAAACGGCCGCGGCCGAGACCCCGGATTTGGTCCTCCTGGACATCGCCCTGCCCGGCCGGGACGGACTCACCGTGCTGGGGGAACTGAAGGCTCAACACCCCGGCTTGCCGGTGGTCATGGTTTCGGCCTTCGGCTCCGTGGAAAACGCGGTGAAGGCCACCCGCCTGGGGGCCTATGACTTCATCGAGAAGCCGCCCCATGCGGACAAGATCGTCCTCACCGTGCGCAACGCCCTGGAGCTGGCCCGCCTCTCCGAGGAAAACCGCCGGCTGCGGCAGCGGGCCGCGCCCTTCCGGGAGATTATCGGCACGAGCGAAGCCATGCGCCACCTCCGGGAGCGGGTGCGCCTGGTGGCCCCCACCAACGCCTCAGTGCTCATCACCGGCGAGAACGGCAGCGGCAAGGAACTGGTGGCCCGGGCTTTGCACTTCCTGAGCCGCCGGGCCCACCGCCCCTTTGTGGAGGTGAACTGCGCCGCCATCCCCGAGGAGCTCATCGAAGACGACCTCTTCGGCCACGAAAAAGGGGCCTTCACCGGGGCCACCAGCCGTCGTCCGGGCAAATTCGACCTGGCCCACGAGGGCACCCTCTTCCTGGACGAAATCGGCGACATGAGCCTCAAGACCCAGGCCAAGATCCTGCGCATCCTGGAGGAGCAGCGCTTCGAGCGGGTGGGTGGCAGCCGCCCTCTGCAGGTGGACGTGCGCATCGTCGCGGCCACCAACAAGAACCTGGAGGAGGAAATCGCCCGGGGCGCCTTCCGGGAGGACCTCTACCACCGCATCAACGTCATCCCCCTGCACGTGCCCGCGCTGCGGGAGCGGCGGGAGGACATCTCCCTGTTGGCCCGGCACTTCCTCAAGGAGGTGGCCCTGGAAAACGAAGCGCCCCTCAAGTCCCTGGCCCCCGAGGCCCTGGAGGCCCTGGCCGCCCGCCCCTGGCCGGGCAACGTGCGGGAGCTTAAGAACCTCATCTGGCGGCTGGCCATCCTGGCGCCGGGCCTGGTCGTCACCCGGCGGGACCTGGACCTGGCCGGGCCCGCCGACCCCGCCGCCCTCCCCGCGGACGGCCTGGAGACGCTGCTCACCGTCCCCTCCTTTAGGGAGGCCCGGGGGCTCTTTGAACGGGAGTTCCTGCGCCGCAAACTGGAGGAGCACCACGGCAACGTGGGCGCCACCGCCGAAGCCGTGGGCCTGGAACGCTCGCACCTGTACCGCAAACTCAGGGGGTACGGACTGGAGGCGGGGAAAGAGGAGGGGGGGTGAACGCAATACTGTTCACTTTAGCCCAACACTGGTTTTATGTGGAGCAGGCGCCCCCGCCTGCTCTTTTAAAATGAACAGACGGGGGCGGCTGTTCTATTATCTGAGCCTCTTGCAAAATTGCCGATTTTGTCATCCTGAACGAAGTGAAGGATCTCAACCCCTTGTCATTGCGAGATTCTTCGCTGCGCTCAGAATGACAAGCGAGAGTTTCAGGGAGTTTTGCAAGAGGCTCATCTGCTTCGAAAAGTTACTGCTTAGAAAAGTTCCTCATCCCCCTCTCCCCCGGCGGGGGAGAGGGCCGGGGTGAGGGGGAGAACTTTTCATAAATTATGGGTGGGCCTAAGGGTTCATGAGCAACTGCCCCGTAAGGCTTTCAGCGGGCGGCGAGCGTTAGGGCAGCACGGCGACGCAGTCCTGACCCCGGATGGACTGGCCGCCATATTCCTCCTTGAGCTTCCCGGTGAGGGTCAGGGTGACAGTATCACCACGGGTTTTCTTTAACTGCAGGCTGTTGACGAGTGTTTTAACGTCGAAGTGGGCCGTAAGGTCCTCAAAGCCGTCTGGTAGACCGATATCACATCCGCAGGGCTCCCCGGTAAAGGGGGAGGTGGAGTCTTTGTAGCCATGGTGCACCGGCGCCACCTCGCCTGTAATGCCGTCCCGGCTCAGCCGCAGGCTGGCCGGGTCGATCTCCCTGACGTCAAATCCCGCCGCGCCGCAGATGGCCACGGGAAGGCGGCCCTTGCTGTTCACATCCAGATAATTGGGGCAGTCCTCGGGCTTGATGTCGATGCTGACCTGGATATGGGAAGAGGGCCGGCCATAAATTTCCGCGGTGTCTGTGGAAAGGTCGCCGGAAACCTGGCCCCCGGTGACCAGGACTCCCCGGCCGTCAGCCAAGAGGGTGCATGTGGGCTCAAATCGGGGCTGATTCAATGGTGTTGTTGGATTCCATCCGGTGTCCGGATCATATATTTCGGTGCTGCCGATGATATCGAAATTATTGGACATCCCGCCTGCCACCAGGACTCTGCCGTCGGGCAGCACAGCGGCGGCGTGACCACCGCGCGCCTCGGTCATTTCACCGACGCTGCTCCAAGTATTGGCGCCAGGATCATAAATTTCGGCATCTGGGGATGCAGAAACATTGCCCATGTAAAAAAAAAGTCCCCCTGCCACCAGCACCTTGCCATCCTGGAGGCGGACCGCCGAATGAAAGACCCGAGACTCAGACATCGGCGTTGCCGAAGACCAGGTCCCGTTGTCTGGGTCGTAAATCTCCGCTGAGTCAGTGCTGTTGAATGAAAGATCAGTAACCCCTCCGGTGGCCAGGACTTTCCCGTCGTTCAGGAGCGTCAATCGGGGCAAGCCGCGTGCTGTTGCCATGTTGTTGACGGTCAGTGTCCATTCATCCTTCTCTGGATCATAGAGTTCGGCGGTGTCGGTGCATTCCCCCGCGGCCGTAACGCCCCCCACCGCCAGAACCCGGCCATTGTTCAGCGCCACGAGGTCGAAATAGCTGCGGGAGACGTTCATGCTGGCGGCAGCAGTCCAGGTGTCTGTGTTCGGGTCGTAAATCTCCGCCGAACGGCCTGCCTCATCTTCCCCGTAATCGCCTCCACAGACCAGCACCCTGCCATCAGGAAGTCTGGCCGCGGCATGGGCAAACCGATATCCGTATTCCTGAGCAGCAACGGTTTCGCCAGTCGGAGTCCAAGTTTCGTCGGCGGGGTCGAAAATAAAGGCCGTCCCCTGGTTAAGCCCCGCCAAATCCGACCCCCCCACGACCAGCACTTTGCCGTCCTCAAGGAGAGTCGCCGTATGTGAAATTTTAGCCTGGTCCATTGGTGTGGTGTATGTCCAACTTTGGGCCAGGGCCTTCTCACCTGTCCCCCCGCACACGCCGATTGCCAGCATCACTGCCAGAAGGCCGATAAAAAATTGCCGTTTCATGATTTCCTCCCGTGCCTCCACAGGCATTCCCAAGGTTTCCCGAGCAACTTGGTCAAAACCAAAGCCGCCATCATGAGCGGACTTGGGAACCGGCAATCACCAGAACCAATTTTTCCACCTCTTTTTTCGGATAAGCCCCGCCAGGGGCCCCCTGTCGGCAGGCTAATCCTCCCATCAACCGCAGGCTGACTTGACCCACTCTGGAAATTCCCATTTCTTCCGGATCTTGGCCATATCACCCCCTTTACGAGAAGGACTGGACGCATGCATTGATACGGCTGAAACGACAAAAAAGGCCAGGGATAAATTTCCTGGCCGCAGGTCGGGGACATTATCCATGATGTCCTCAGGTAATTTGATATTGTTTAGATGGGGGCATATTCATGTCCATTTGTCAAGAAAATAAGAACTGGCTCGGTTTTCTTTGATGCAGGATGGGAAGCATTAGTGTCCGGCAAGGAATTGCAAAAACCGTTATTCCTCATAAAGCCGGAATCCCCGGCTTCTCTCCCGAAATTCCTGCAATTCCCCCTCCCAGGCGGCCTCCAGCTCCGCAAGCGGCTGGCCCGCCTCCAGGCCCTCACGGATGGCGGGGTCGCCGGTCAACAGATCGATGGGAAGGCGCTCCGTTTCGTATTCATAGGGGGGCTCCCGCCAGGCAAATTCCTGGGGATAGAGCTCCAAAATGGCCTGCAGCAGGGCCAGGGTGGTGCGGTAAGGTTTGAACGTCGCCCGGTCGATGACGTGGAGCTGAAAGCCCCGGCAGAGCTCACCGGCCCATTTGTGAAAAGTGGGTTCGAAGGCCGCTTCCCGCAGGATGACGCCCTCCAACCGGTAATCCGCCAGACGGGCCAAGAGGCGCCGGGGCTCCAGGAAAGGCGCGCCGAAAAGTTCAAAGGGCCGCGTGGCGCCCCGGCCTTCGGAGAGGTTGGTGCCTTCCAGCAGGACTTGGCCCGGATAGACCACCGCCCCCTCCAGGGTGGGGAGGTTGGGCGAGGGGAGCACCCAGGGGAGGCCGGTGGCGTCGAAGTAATCGCCCCGGCGCCAGTTTTGGGCCGGAATGACGGTAAGGTCGCAGCCCAGGCCCTGCGTCTCGTTGTAGTAGCGGCAAAGCTCCCCCAGGGTGAAACCGTGGCGCATGGGCAGGGGATAGGGGCCCACGAAGGAGGCCATCTCGGGACGGAGGAGATTGCCCTCCACCTGGAGGCCGCCGATGGGGTTGGGCCGGTCCAGGATGACCACCTTGACGCCCAGGGGCGCGGCCGCTGCCATGAGCCGGGCCACCGTGGCCGCGAAGGTGTAGACCCGGGTGCCCACGTCCGCCAGGTCCACCAGCACCGCGCTGAGGGGGGCCAGGGCCTCATGCGGCGGGTCCAGGCGGGGGCCGTAGAGGCTCACCACCGGCAGGCCCAACACGGGGTCGCGAAAATCCTCCGACGACACCATGTTGTCCTGCTTCTCGCCCAGAAAGCCGTGCTGCGGCGACAGGAGCACCCGCAGGCGCCCGGGCAGCCGCCGGGCCACCAGGTCCCGGGCGTGCTCCAGGCCGCGGGAAACGCTGGCGGGATGACTGAGCAGACCCAACGCCGCGCCTTCGGTCCAGGCGGGCGGGTCGGCCAGGAAGACCTCCAGACCGGGAATGACGCCGGCCATCGGCTCCCTCCCATGCAGAATCAATTTTTCACCTGGGGGGCGGCCGGGGGAGCGGGGGCCTGCGACCCCCGGCCTCCTCCCCCACCACAAACTTTACCAGGCGTGATTAAGAGTTATTTTGAGCCCACCAGTTCTTCCACTTCCTCTTCGCCGTGGGCCAGTTCCTCCTTCTGTTGCTGGTCCAGGCGGAGGAGCATGGCTTGGAATTCGCCCACATGGGTCTTTTCCTCCTTGGCCACATCCAGGAGGATCGTGCGAATATGAGGGTTTTCGGTCATGGCGGCCAGTTGTTCATACAGGCTCACCGCGTCCAGTTCGGCGATGATGGCCAGCCGCAGCACCTCTTTGTCGATGTTTTCTTTGCTCACTCTGGCCAGGTTGATAGGAAGTTGCGATAGCATGGTTCTCCTCCTGATGGCGATGAAATGATAGTTTACCAGAAATTAAGGCTGATTCTTCCCAAAAGGAAGGGCCGGCGCGGCATTTGCCACCCGGTTCCCAAATTTGGAGAGGTGTAAAGGGTCGGAGAGGGGCCCGGCAGGTTGGGGGGTGACACCTGGTTGATAGGGTGGGGGCGGCTTTCAACCCCTCCTCCCCAGATGAGGTCAAGAGGCCGGCCAAATTATCCGTTTCCTTACGAACCTAACCTGGTATAAAACTTCCAGGGTTCCGGCAAGGAAACCGGCGGCCACAAGAATTATCTCCGCCGGATTTCCGGCCCGGCGGGGTTTAGGAAGATAAGGGGAATGGTCATGGAATGTCGAGAAGTGCAGGAACGCTTGTCGGCCTGGCTGGACCAGGAGACGGCAGAGCCCGAGGCGGCGGCGCTGGCCGCGCACCTGGAGTCCTGCCCGGTCTGCCGCCGGGAGGCCGAGGCCTGGCGGCGCCTGGACCAGGTCCTGGCGGATCTGGAGGCGCCGACGCCCTCCGGGCTGGCCCCTCAGGTGTTGTCCCGCCTGCCCCGCCGGCGGTCCCGCTGGCAGCGCAGCCTGTCGCTGGCGGCCTCCCTGGTGCTGGGCATCACCCTGGGCGGCGCCCTGGCCGGCAATTTCTTCGCACCTCTTAACGGAGAGGGAAACGGCGGCGAGGTCCTGGCCTTCGAGGCCTTCCAGGACTTCCCCCAGGGCTCCCTGGGGCACCTGCTCACCTACCCGGCCGATGAGGACAGCCAGGCATGAAGCGGGATTGGCTCCTTTACCTGGTGATCTTCTCCCTGGCCCTGAACGTGGGCACCATCGCCACCTTCGTCTACCTGCGTTATCTGGATAAAACGGCCCAGGCGGCCCGGGAGGGTTTGCCGCCCCTGCCTCCCAGGGAGTTGTGGAGCAGGCTCAACCTGAACGCCGAGCAGCAGGCCACCCTCAAAGGCCTGTGGCCGGAGCATTCCCGGCGGGTGCGGGGGCTTCGGTTGGAGTTGGCGCAAAAACGCCGGGAACTCCTGGGGCTCATTAAGAAGAATTCCTCCGGTTGGCCCGCCATTCAGGGGAAAATCAAGGAGATCAGCCTGCTGCAGGGGAGCCTGGAAGAAGAAGTGACCGACTTTTTCCTGCAGTTCCAGAAGCACCTTAACCCCGAGCAGAAGGAGGCCTTTCTGGCCCTGTTGGAGCGGCGCCTGACGCCCTTCATGGGGGGACGCCGGGGATTGGGCCGCGAACGGGGTCATCTGTGGCCGGGAAGAGGCCATGGGCCTCCGCTGGATAGACCCATGCACCTGCGGCAGGGGCCTCCTCAAGAGACGCCTGGCGCTTCCCCCAAACCGAACGACTAAAAAGGAGAATTATATGAAGAACTTAAGAATGATGGCGGCCGCGGCCGGGCTGGGCCTGGCCGTGCTCTGCACCGCCCCCGACTTCAGCTTTGCCCAGGGGCGGGGCTGGGGCGGCGGCGCCTGCCCCCGTTACAAAGCCGGCGCCCAGGGCGGCGGCGGACAATGGCAGAAGGACCGAGGGACCGGCTCCGGCGTCGGTCCTGCTTACACCAACCGGACCTGCGACGGCGCCGGCCCCAAAGGACGGAATTTCCGGGGCGGCGGACGGCGAGGCGCCCCGGGCGCCGGACAGTCCGGGACGGGCCAACCCGGCGCCGGGCAGTAAAAGTCAAACTTGACCTCCGGGCGGGGCGCCGCTTTTTTTCTCGTTCCCAAGCTGCTAGGAAATGCTCATGGCCCCAACGGGGCCACCCCCGAGCATGAAAAACCTTTTGTCGGGGCGGGTTTCAAACCCGCCCCTACAGAACCGGGATTTTCACGGTAAAGCTCATGCTTTGAAGCCGTCACCAGCCTTTGAGTTTCCAACTTCCCTCAAAACCTTCCTGCCCAAGGAGACTTTGTCCTTAAAGGCATTTCGTTTTCTCACTAGCTGAGCTTCTTGCAAAACTTACGGACAGCATTACGATTTCCGAAAAATCATGGTGCGCGGTGCGCACCCTACAGAATCCTCCGATGTTCTGGTCCCCGCGTAGGGTGCGCACCGCGCACCATGAAAGAGGTTGGCATCTTGCAGAGCGTTTTCAAAACCGCCGCCCTTTCCTAAGACAAAAGGAGAATTTTGCAAGACCCTCACTAGCTGTCTGCAAAAAAAGGGCCTCCGGAAATGAACCTGGATTTTCTTCCGGAGGCCCTTTTTGTCAGTTCAGCATGGTCAGGATGTTGCCTCCCACGGTTTGGGGGCGGCAGCCGGCTTCGGCGGAAATTTGGGGGGGTGGGCGGCGCGGGGGACTTTGAGAATTTGTTCCGGTTTTATGGTACACTTGCTGCCACAAGTCCGACGCGCCGGTTGCACGAACTTCCTGCACGGTCAACACCTTCAAGAGAGAGCGGGATCATGGCCAGGAAACGACAAACCAAAGAGGACCTGCGGCGCGAAGTGGAGGAGTTGCAAGCACGCCTGGCGGCCCTGGAATCAGAGGCGGAGGAGATCCGCCGCTTGGCCAACTTTCCCCGCTCCAACCCCAATCCCGTCCTGGAAGTGGACGCAGAGGGCCAGGTCCTTTATGCCAACCCCGCGGCGGTGGAGGCTGCCGAGAAACTGGGGCTGGACCGGGGGGTCGGGGGCTTGGTGCCGCCGGACCTGAAGGAACGACGGGCCGCCGGCCGCGCCGGCGGCGAACGCCATGCCGTCGTCGACCTGACCCTGGGGGACGCCGTGTTTGCCGTCACCGTCTTCTTTCCCCCCGACCAGCCCACGGCCCGTCTGTACGCCATGGACATCACGGCGCGCCAGCAGGCCAAGGCGGCCCTCCGGGAGAGCCGGGAGGACCTGAACCGCGCCCAGGCCGTGGCCCATACCGGCAGTTGGCGCATGAATGTCCAGAAGAACGAACTGACCTGGTCCGAGGAAAACCACCGGGTCTTCGGGATTCCCCCGGGAAGCCCCCTTACTTATGAAACCTTTCTTTCCACGGTGCACCCGGAGGACCGGGACTATGTGGACCAAAAATGGCGCGGGGCCCTCAAAGGCGAGCCCTACGACATCGAACACCGCATCATTGCTGACGGCCAGGTGAAGTGGGTGCGGGAGCGGGCCGAACTGGAGTTCGACCAGGAGGGCCGGCTGCGGGGCGGCTTCGGCACGGCCCAGGACATCACCCAACGCAAGCGGGCCGAAGAAGAGCTACAGCGGGCTCTGGAGGAGGCGGAACTGCGCCGGCAAGAGTCCGAGGCCCTGCTGCTCGCGGCCCGAGCCGTCATGACCCACAAAACCTTTGCGGACGCCGCCTGGGAAATTTTTCAAGGCTGCCAGAAAACCGTCGAAGCCCCGGCCGGTTACGTTTCCCTCCTCAATGACACGGGGGATTATAATGAGCTGGTCTTCCTGGAGTCCGGGGGGCTGCCTTGCACGGTTGATCCCGACCTTCCCATGCCCATCCGCGGCCTGCGGGCCGAGGCCTATGAGACCGGCCGGGTCATCTATGACAATCACTTCGGCGGCAGCGACTATGTCAAACTTCTCCCCCCGGGTCATGTGCAACTGGAGAACGTGCTCTTCGCCCCTCTCAAAGTCGAGGGCCAGGTGGTGGGTCTTCTGGGCCTATCCAACAAGCCTGGGGGCTTCACCGACCGCGACGCCCACCTGGCCGGAGGTTTTGCCGACCTGGCGGCCGTCGCCCTGGTCAACCGCCGCACCGAAGAGGCGCTGCGCAAAGCCCACGCGGAACTGGAGCAACAGGTGCAGGAGCGCACCCTGGAGCTGCGCCTGGCGAACGAGCAGTTGGAGCGGGAAATCGACGAACGCCGCCAGGCCGAGGCGGCCCTGGACCGCGAACGCCGCCGCTTCCTGGACGTGCTGGAGCAGATGCCGGCGTATGTGATCCTCCTGGCGCCTGATTACACGGTGCCTTTTGCCAACCGGGAGTTTATCCGGCGCTTTGGAGAAGCCGAGCCGGGCCAGACATGTTTTGAGTTTCTCTTCGGTCGCACGGATCCCTGTCCCGACTGCCAGACCTTCAGGGTATTGGCCGAAGACAGACCCCAGGAATGGGAATGGCTGGGGCCGGACGGGCGCACCTATGCCATCTATGACTATCCCTTCACCGACGTGGACGGCTCGCCCCTCATCCTGGAGCTGGGGGTGGACATCACCGACCGCAAGCGGGCCGAGGAGGCCCTGCGGGAGCAGGAGGCCCTGTTGAGCCTCATCCTGGAAACCCTGCCGGTGGGCGTCTGGGTGACGGATAAAGCGGGGACAATCGTCACCAGCAACCCCGCCGCCCGCCAGATCTGGGGCGGGGCTCATTATGTGGGACTGGAAAAGTACGGCGATTACCAGGGCTGGTGGCCCGACACGGGAGAGCGCATCGAGGCCGGTGACTGGGCCCTGGCCCGGGCCGTCACCCGGGGGGAGACTTCCCTGGGCGAGGTCATAGACATTCAGGGCTTCGACGGCAGCAGGAAGACCATCATCAATTCCGCCGCGCCCCTCCTGGGTGACCAGGGGGAGATCCTGGGCGCCATCGTGGTGAACCAGGACGTCACCGCCATGCGAAAGGCGGAAAAGACCCTGCGGGAGCAGGCCCGTCAGCTGGAGGCCTTCTTTGCCCACAGCCTCACCCCCATCGTCTTCCTGGACCCCCAGTTCAATTTTATGAGGGTGAACCTGGCCTACGCCCGGGCCTGTGAGCGGCACCCGGTGGAATTCCAGGGGCGCAATCACTTCGAGCTCTATCCCCACGCCGAAAACGAGGCCATTTTCCGGCAGGTGGTGCGGGACAAACGGCCCTACGTGGCCGAGGCCAAGCCCTTTGAGTTTCCGGACCACCCGGAGTGGGGGGTCACCTACTGGGACTGGACCCTGACGCCGGTCCTGAATGAGGCCGGCGAGGTGGATTTCCTGGTCTTTTCCCTGAACGACGTGACCCCGAGGGTGCGCGCCGAAGAGGCCCGGTCCCGGCTCATCGACATCCTGGAGGCCACCCCGGACTTCGTGGGCACCGCCGACCCCCGGGGCCGCGTCACCTTTCTCAACCGGACGGCCCGCCGTTTCCTGGGACTGGGAGAAGACGAAGACGTGTCCCGGGTCAGGATCAGAGATGTCCATCCCGACTGGGCCGCGAATCTGGTGCTGCAGGAGGGGCTGCGCCGCGCGGCCCGGGAGGGCTTCTGGCGGGGCGAGACGGCGATGCTGTCCCGGGACGGCCGGGAGGTCCCCATGTCCCAGGTCATCCTGGCGCATGCGGACCCTGCCGGACAGGTCAAATTATTTTCCACCATCGCCCGGGACATCTCCGACCTGGTCCAGGTGCAAAGAGCCTTGCGGGAGTCGGAGGGGAAACTGCGGTACCTCAGCGCCCAGCTCATGGCCGCCCAGGAGACTGAACGCAAGCGCCTGGCCGCCGGCTTGCATGACGAGTTGGGGGCCGGTCTGCTGACCATCAAACTGCATCTCCGGGCCCTGGAGCGGGAGCTGTCGCCGCAGCAGCAGGCCCTGGCCGAGAGTCTGGAGGACCTGCTGGCGTTCATCGACGGGGTCCTGGACAACGTGCGCCGCCTTTACTTCGATCTCAGCCCCGGCAACCTGGAGGATCTGGGCCTCACCGGCGCGGTGCGTCAACTGATCGACCAGTTCGCCAAATACCATCCCGGCATCCGCTGGCAGGTGAAACTGGCCGACCTGGACCGGGACTTCCCCCTGCCCGCGCAGACGGCCATCTATCGGGTGGTGCAGGAACTCCTCAACAACATCGGCAAGCACGCCCGGCCTTCCCGGGTCGCGATCCACGCCCGGCGCCGGCGCGGGGCCGCCTCTTTCACGGTGGAGGACGACGGTCGGGGCTTCGACGTGCAAAAAGTGCTGGCCGCCCGGAGGGGCCTGGGACTGGCCGCCATGGAAGAGCGGCTGCGCCTGCTGGGGGGCGCGCTGGAAATCAACAGCCGGGAGAACCAGGGCACCCGGGTCGCCTTCACCATCCCCTTGGCCCCAGGAGAAAGCCGATGAGCACCTGTTCCATCGTCCTGGCCGACGACCACGCCATGTTCCGGAAGGGCGTGCGGCGCATCATCGAGGCGGCCGCCGGTCTGACGGTCATCGGCGAGGCCGCCGACGGCCTGGAACTGCTGGAACTCCTGAAACAGACCCAGCCGGAAATCATCCTCCTGGACATCTCCATGCCCAATCTGCGGGGTCTGGAAGCCACCCGGGAGATCAAAAAGCTCTATCCCAAGGTGAGGATCATCCTTCTGACCATGCACCGCACCAAAGAGTTTTTACAGCAGGGTCTGGAGGCCGGGGCGGAGGGCTTTCTGCTCAAGGAGGATGCGGATTTCGAACTCATGCGGGCTATCCAGACGGTGCGCCAGGGCAAGAAGTTCATTTCCCCCCTCCTCTCCGACGAACTGGCGGAGCTGGCCCTGCACGACCGGCCCGCCGACCCCCTGACCCACCGGGAAAAGACCATCGTCAAACTCCTGGCCGAAGGGAAGTCCCCCAAAGAAATCGCCGACCTCCTGTACATCAGCATCTTCACGGTGCGCCGCCACCGGGACAACATCATGCGCAAGCTGAAGCTGAAGAAACTGGCGGATCTGGTCCGCTACGCCATCGGTGCGGGCATTACTACCGACGCCCTGTGAAGCCCCTGCAGCAGATGTAGTCAATTTTCACCAAAGCACTTGGTCCATTCTGCGCCTGTCAAATTGGTCAGTCCTGCCGATTCACCTTCCCCTTCCCCGGTTGCATAGTACTTCTAACATCGACAGACGAGTCGGATTGTCCCGAAACGTTCAATCTGTCCGACCTCCATCCGTCAGCCTGGAACCCGAGACCTCCCCTGAAGCTGCTCAGGCCTGGAGAGACACGAGGAGACGCCATGAGACGGGAAGATGTTCTCATCATCAACGACGGCACCCCCTTGCTCCTGACCATGGGGCGGATCCTGGAATCCGGGGGTTGCCGGACCTGCGTGGTCGACAGTCCCGAGGACGGCCTGTTTGAACTGGCCCGGAAATGCTTCCACCTGGTGATCGTCAAAATGGAGGGGAACGGGAGGGATTCTCTGACCGTGTTGGACATGGTGAAAGAGCTTGACCCGGAGGCGAAGCTCATCATCCTGGGGGAGGAAACGGCGCTGCCGCCGGAGGCGTACGAACTGGAGGTGGACGACTACATCCTCCTGCCTTGCCGTCCCGCAGAAATCCGGCGTCGCATCATGAATAACCTGCAGACCGCCAAACCCTCCTCCACGGCCTCGGCGGTCCAGGGGAAATTGAACGCCATCAACGGGCGGGCCCTGGTCCGATTGGGCCTCATGTTCCGTGACCTGAGGGGAGGGCTGGTCTCCCTCGTTTCGGCTTTGAAGCTCATGGAGCGGGAGGCCGGGGCAAAGGTCGGCCCCGACGGGGCGCACCTCCTGCAAGAGGCCCGCCGGAAAGCCGGCCGACTGGAGGGGCTTCTGGAGCAATACCTGAGGAACACGGTCTTCTGCGGGGATTATCCCGAGGCGCCCGGCCCCTGCGACCTGTGGGAAGATCTGGTGGGACCGCAACTGCGGGAACTGCACGTCCTCCCGCCCATACATTGAGGCGGGGGAACCGCATTCGAACGCCACGGCGCACCCCCGTTTGCCGGGGCGGCGGCCGGCCTGCAACAGGAGGGAGTATGACTCAGCCCCTGGTGGTCAGGGTGCCGGGAGGTTATAAGGTCGACGGCCTGGAACTGTGCGCCGCCGATTGCGACTGCGGCGGACGTCCCGGCCCGGGCGGCGGACAATGTTGCTGCACCTTTTCACGGGTGAAAAAGGAGGGGGGCCTCATCTCTTACTTCGGCAAAAAGACGACCCCCGAGACCACGGACAATTTTGAGTGGGGCTATCAGGTGAGGAAAGCAGGAACGGAATTGGAGGTGGAGGTGAAGATGCTGGACACCCGCAGTCCCACGGCCTTCAGGTTCGGCGGCGTGGCCCCTCCTCCCCTGTCCGCCTGGCAGGAGCGGGGCTGGCAAGTCTTTAACCAATTTGAGCGACCCATCATCGGGACGGGCGAACCCTTGCCGGATTGGATCACTGCTGCCGGGCGCAATGCCCTCGGCACAGCTCTGAAACCCATATGAACCCAGGTTGACAAAAATCATGGAACCGGCGCCACCAATTTGCCGCCGACAAGTTGACGGACCCCGGGAGAAACGGCGTCCCGAGCCGGCGACCTTGCTGCCATCGTTACTGTCCAGACATTGAAGAAAGGAAAACGGTGAAATGAAACGACGGGACTTCATCAAGATCACGGCCGGCGGCCTGGCCGCCCTGGCTTTGGGCTCCGGTCTGGCGCCGATCCTCCGGCGCACCGAGGCGCACGCCGCCCTGGGCGATGCCGCCAACTTTGTGCTGGACATCACGGAAGTGGAGCACGAGATGGTGGACGGCAAGCTGCTGTACAGCTGGGCCTACGCGGTGCGGGAAAACGGGAGCCAGGCGCCCAGCCTGCCCGGGCCCACCCTGTTCGTGCGGCAGGGCCAGAGCGTCAACGTCACCTTGACCAACACCTTGTCGGCCCGGCCGGCCGGGGAAGCCCACGGCTTCGCCATCTTTCACCGGGGCAATACCATCGTGCGAAGCGCCGCTTTGGCTCCCGACCAGAGCGATACCTTCACCATTCCCGGCACCCTGGCGCCCGGCACCTATGTTTACGAAGACTGGGTCAACGCCCCGGTGGGCCGGGTCCTGGGTCTGCACGGCGTCCTGGTGGTGATGCCCGCGGCGGTCTATCAGCTCTATCCCGACACCGCCCCCCCGGCCCACGGTTTCACCCCGTACGGTGTCCTGCCAGCCACCCATGCGGTGGGGGCCTTGTTCGGCGACCTGGGCGGCGACCACTTCCCCGGCGAGCCCTGGCTGCCCAGCCGCCAGGTCATCTGGATCTTTAATGAGCATGACCCGATGTACAACATGATGGCCATGGACAGCCTCATCGACCCCGGTGATTTCCAGCGGAACTTTGCGCCCCAGTACTTCACCATCAACGGCCGCTCCGGCTACTTCGCCGCCATGGGCCACACCCACGGCACCACCCACGTGCACGTGGATTTCAACAAGCCCTTCTCGTATCTCCTGTCCCATGAACTGGAAATTGCCCTGATGGCCAAGGTCGGCCAGCCCCTGCTCATCCGCAACGTCGCCGTCGGCCTTGATACCCATTCGCCCCACACGCACGCCAACCACAGCTATATCATCGCCGTAGACGGCCAGCCCCAGGGGCTGAACCTGGACGCCAACGGCTTCGCGGTGGGAGGCAATCCAGGCAACCTGGGGGTCTGGTGGGTGGACACCTGGACCATGCTGCCCGGGGACCGCAAGGACCTGATCATCCCCATGATGCTGCCCCCGGACATCCCGGCCGCCCACAACCTGCCCGCCGATTTGACGGCAGCGGAACTCGCGGTCTACGACAATTGGGCCAAAATCAAGAAGGGGGCCTGGCATTCGACCCTGAATCCTGAAGGCACCCAGGAGTTGATGGCCCTGGAGCCTGGCGAACCGCCCCAGATCCTGAATGTGGCCCATCAGTTCGGCGACCCCGCCTTCCCGATCAATGATCCCCAAAGGTACATTGACCCCGTCACCGGGAAAGGGAAATTCACCGCCCTGGGCTACCCCATGCACTCCCACCAGGAGGTTTCCCAGTGCGCCGCGGGGGGCAATTACCCCATGGGCCAGATCGCGCACATCGAGTTCATCGGCTATGTGGGTGACGATCACGACCACTAAGACTTGATTATTCAGAGGAGACAAAACCATGCCCATTATATCCCGCGATCCCACCCAACTGGCGAACCCGGCGCTTCACCCTGATTTTCAGGCGAATATCAACGTTTTCATCGAGCCGCCCAAGTGGGCGGGCATCCTCACCCCGGATTACATCCCTCCCAACAGCGCCCTGCTCCCGGACGGCGTCACCCCCAGGTTCGCTTCTGCCTCGCGCCGGGTGTCAAAAAAGAGGCGGGTGATGGACACCAGCGACCCTACGAACGAATCAAAAAAGGTGCCATTCTGGGGCTTTCACGAAAAGGGGGGAGGAGAGACGGGGGAAGAGGAGAACGATTATCACTTCCCCTCGCAGCCCATCCGCATCGTCGAGGGCCAGATTTTTCACGGCAAACTGCACAACACCAGCATCGGCGGCCAGCACACCATCCACTGGCACGGCCTGGAGCCCACGGGCCACAACGACGGCGTGGGCAAGCTTTCCATGGAGGTGGGCAGCAAGGGCTACGAATACCAGTGGGTGGCCTCCGCCGCGGGGACCTATTTCTACCACTGCCACCGTAACACCCCGCTCCACTTTGAGATGGGCATGTACGGCATGCTCCTCATCGACCCCCAGAACCCCAGGCGGGTGGCGGGGGCGCCCCGGCTGAACCCCTCGCGTCTGCGCGACGAACCGCTGGCCCCCTACGCCTTCGGCGGCCCGGGCTACGTGCGCCGGGGCAATGACATCGTCCGCTACGACGTGGAGGCCATCTGGGTTTCCGACGACGTGGACCCGGTGTGGCACGAGTTCTCCCACAACCACGGCTTTGCCGACACCGGCCCCGCCGGCATCCCGGACGCCAACGGCAATGATCTGGGGGTGAAATTCGAAGACGTGGCCATGCATCATCCGGAAAGAAGTCTGCACCTTTTCCGGCCTCAGTACTTCGTCATCTCCGGGGTGCCGCACCCCTGGACCAGGCTGGATGTGCTGCCCGTGGCCCTGGACCCGGAACTGGCCTTCCTGTCCCCCATCCCGGCCCGGGTGCAGTTCGACCAGACCCTCCTGGTGCGCCTGCTCTGCGCCAGCTACGGCGTCTGCCGCTACACTTTTGAAGGGCTGGACGTGGAAGTCATCGCCATGGACGGCCGGGTGTTGGGCCAGACGCCCCACACCAGGTATTCGGCTCCCTTCAAGATCGCCGCAGGGGTCCCCTTCGAGCTCACCGCGGCCCGGCGCTTTGATCTGCTCATCCGGCCCACCAGCTCCGAGGTGGGCGCCCACCGGGTGCTGGTGGAGTTCAAGGATCGTATCACCAAGGTGAACTGGGGTATTGCCGAGACCTTCATCCACGTGGTGGGTCGGGGTCAGGGCGGCGGCCAGGGCCAGGGCGTCGGCGGCGGACGGGCCAACAACCCGAACCGTTAGATCGGGGGGCGACTCTGCCGACCGAGGCATTGGCTGAGAAAACCATGTGGAAAAGGGGAGAGGAGGGGGCCGTCCCCCATCCCCTCAACCGGACAAAGGAGTCACCAGCATGAACACAGTACGGTCTACCCCGCTCGGTTTGCCGTCCGGCCGCTTCCGGTCCGGCGCGGCAATGGCGCTGTCCCTGGCCCTGATCCTGTCCGGTGTGCCGGCAGCCGCCTGGGGTCAGATCATCGGCGACGAACCCCCTCCGTCCCTGAAAAACCTGACCCCACCCAAACCCACCAACCTGGCCGCCTATGTCAAGGATGAAGCAGCGGCCATTGCTCTGGGCAAGGCCCTGTTCTGGGATATGCAGGTGGGGAGCGATGGCGTCATGGCCTGCGCCTCCTGCCACTTCCAGGCGGGGGCCGACCCCCGGTCCAAGAACCAGCTCAACCCCGGAATGCTGGCCGGAGACACCGTCTTCGGCAACAACACCCTCAAGGGCGTCTCCGGCTTCAGCCAGTTCAAGCCCAACTACCAGATGCAGAGCACCGACTTTCCCTTCCACCGGCGACAGAACCCGGAGAGACAGGCCTCGAAGATCAACCGGGACACCAATGACGTGATGTCCTCCCAGGGGGTGGTGTTGAAAGAGTTCTCCACCGTCACCCCGGGGAACGCCCTGGATACGGGGACCGACCTGGCTGATCCGGTATTCAAGGTGACCGTCGGCAAAGGCAAGACGGCCCGAACCGTCAACGTGCGCCGGGTGGAGCCGGTGAACGCCCCCACCATCGTCAACGCCGTGTTTAACTTTGCCAATTTCTTCAATGGCCGGGGCAACCATTTCTTTAACGGCGCCAATCACTTCGGCCCGGCGGACAACAACGCCGGCGTCTGGGTGGATGAGGGCGGCAGCCTGGTCTTCAAGAAGCTCACCGGAGAGCCGACAGAACTGCCGCTGCTCGATTTCGCCAGCCTCGCCTCCCAGGCCACCGCGCCGCCGGTGAGCGACCTGGAAATGTCCTGGAGAGGGCGCACCTGGGCGGACATCGGCCGGAAGATGCTGAGCCTCCGGCCGCTGGCCAAGCAGCAGGTGGATCCCCAGGATAGCGTCCTGGCGGCGTATCGAAGCGCCGGCGGCCCGGGACTGACCAAAACCTACGACGAGCTGATTCGATCGGCTTTCCACGAGAAGTTTTGGAGCGGCGGAGCGGTGACCGCCGCCCAGACCAACCGGGTGGTCTCCACCGCCACCGGCATCGCCACCGTCCAGGAAAAAGGCAAACCTGCCAGACAGGTCATCCGGCTGGACCGGACCAAGGCGCCCCTGAAGGTCGCCGATCAGGAGGACCCCCGGACCTTCCGCCTCAACAGCGGTGAGGGGCAGGTGGTGGAGATTGCCGCCGGGCAAGCCCTGGCGGCCGACCAATTCACCCAGATGGAAGCCAACTTCGTGTTGTTCTTCGCCCTGGCGGTCCAGCTCTACCAGGCTACCCTGGTCTCCGACGACGCTCCCTTCGACCGCTTCCAGGAAGGCGACCTCACGGCCCTGAGCGACTCGGCCCAGCGGGGCATGGGGATCTTTTTCAACCAAGGCCGCTGCAACCAGTGCCACGGGGGGTCGCTCTTCACCAATCAGGCGGTGGATGTGGTCCTGGCCCCGGGCGAGGGCCTGGTGGAACGCATGGCCATGGCCCGGGGGGAAGCCTTCTATGACACCGGCTTCTACAACATCGCGTTGCGACCCACCGCCGAGAATATCGGCCGGGGCGGGACCTTGCCGGCTCTGCTGCCCAACCCGGCAGACAACGGCAACCCCTACCCCCTGTCCTTCTCCCGCTTGGGTCTCCTCAAGCAGGCCCTGCGGCTGCCGGCGTGGTACGACCCCTTTGTGGCGCCTCTGCCCGGCAATCCCGGCAGCCTCACCCGGGTGGCCGTGGACGGGGCCCAGAAAACCCCGACCCTCCGAAACGTGGAACTCACCGGACCGTACTTTTCCAACGGCGGCATCCTGACGCTGATGCAGACGGTGGACTTCTACATCCGGGGCGGGAACTTCCCCGCGGCCAACATCGACAACCTGGCCCCCTTCATTGCCGAAATCCCCTTTCTCCAGGGCAATGAGCTGGCCCAGCAGGACCTGGTGGCCTTCCTGCTGGCCCTCACCGACGACCGGGTGAGATACGAGCGGGCGCCCTTCGATCACCCGCAATTGATCGTGCCCAACGGGCATAACGCCGACGGCGGCGACATCCTGCTGAACATCCCGGCGGTGGGGGCCGACGGCCGGGCCGCTAATAACCCCTTACGCCCCTTCCTGGCCGGCAGCCAGGACAGTTTCACCTTTCACAACACGCCTTAGGCCCGGGTTGACATCAGCCCTGACACCCGGGCCCGGAGTGGCATGGTCAACGCTTTCAGTAACGTCAACGAAAACCCGGCTGCGCCAAGCCGGTGGAAGAGGAGAAACCTTATGAGAAAAACCATGTTGTGTCTCGGGTTGACGCTGGTGCTGGCGCTGGCCCTGGCCTCGGCAGCCTGGGCCCAGGCGGCGGCGATCCGGCCCCTGACGGAGCCCATTGGCACATTGGGGCCGATCAACACTTATGTTCCTGGTTCCAATGGCACCCCGGCAACTGGCAACGGCTTCCCGCTCTGGGTGGGTGACCGGAACGGCGTCAAAGTGGACCTGCAAAAGCAGTTCCTCGGTGACGGCGTCACCCCGCCCACCATGATTTTCGATCCCCCCATTGCCAATAACCAATTTTCCCAGGATATCGGCTTCGGGGCCGAAGCCTTCCCGTATCTGGCCACCTCCAGGATCGACCTCGGCGGCGGCAACCGGGCCGAACTGACCCTGGGCGTGGAAGC
>Ga0194110_10001646_pt1 | contig 28708 bp, 21 predicted proteins | sample TA2Kig1200mmetaG_FD_146192 | JGI IMG/M metagenome (GOLD analysis project Ga0194110, IMG submission 146192) | Freshwater microbial communities from Lake Tanganyika, Tanzania - TA2015032 Kigoma Deep Cast 1200m | ecosystem: Environmental > Aquatic > Freshwater > Lake | place: Tanzania: Lake...
TCCCTTCACCCAAACGATCGGGTACTATGATCGATTGAGATTGGGCGATGTTTTTGAGGGGAGATATGCGGGCGAGACGGGATCTCCCTACTCGATGCTGGGGGCGAAGAACGCCGCGCGGCTTCCATCCTATCACCGCCTCGACGCAAGTGCAACATACCGTTTCTCCCTCTACGATGTGACGGGCGCTGTCGGCGCGCATATCGTCAACCTTTATGATCACCAAAACATATTCTATTTCGAGCGGAAGACCGGACGCCAGATCAACATGCTCCCGTTCTTCCCCTCGGTATCGCTGAGTCTGGAATTATGATCGCGCGTCTTGTCATCGTCCTTGGATCTATCGCTCTTCTCTTTCCTCTTCCGGGATGCGAAGAACCGTTCAGCCCCAAGGGGCCGTTCGAAGAGTCCCTTGTCGTCTACGCGATCCTCTCGAATAAGAGCGATACGCAGTACGTCCGGCTCTACACCACGTATAATCCGTCCGGGTTTGATCCGTTGGAACGAACCACCGATACGCCCGTGACGGACGCAGATGTCGTTCTTCAGAGTTCGCGCGGAACAAGCGGTGCGCTGAATGACACGATGATTGTCCGATGGGACAAGAGCCGGTATCAATCGGATATCCGTGCCTATGTTCTGAACAACCATCGCGTCGAGCAGGGGAGTACCTATACGCTTCGCATCACCTCTCCGGGTCGCGACCCGGTGGAGGCGACGGCGCGTGTTCCGGAAATTGGTTCCGTGAGTATCGAGAATTCCTTTGCGCTTTCGCAACCGGATCGTTTTCCCGAGAACTTTGTGGTGAGGGCGCGGCTTTCCTCCGTCGCCCTCGGCTACTATGTCCGCTTCGTCATCGACTACGACATCAAGCGAGGCGGCATCTGGCGTTCCGAATCGATCGAAGTACCGGAATCCATCGCGGATGTCGTCGATTGCCGGACGTACCGTGCGGTGTATCCACGTCTCACCCGACGAGCGTTTCGGAACGATCCGGAGTCGGCGGTCTTTGAAAACCGCGCCTATCAACAGACGCTCGGCAAACTTTGGGGGGATGCGGGAGATGATTCCCTGAGAGTACGTCAAGCGCGCGTCGAGCTGATGCAAGTCGAACCTCATCTCTACCGCTACTACAACGTGGTCAACGGTTTTCAAGATGAGAGGTCGATCCGATCGGATGAACCCGACTACTCCAACATCAAAGGTGCCGTCGGGATTTTCGGAGCATTCTTCAGCCAATCGACGATCTACGAGTTGCCCCCCACAATGGGGTTTCAGTACCGCTGCAGATAATGCGAGCGGCAACGGTATCGAAGCCGTGCTCAGGACCAGGTGAAGATCCCATTCAGGAAAAACCGACTCACACCAGCGTGGACTTATCGCGCGTCCGGAATCATCTGGCGACTCCTCGTCGATGCGCGAGACACTCTGGTCGGGGAAACACGCGATCAGGAGCAGAAGACCGCCTCGTTCTTCGCGGTGGATGCTGCGACCGGAAGGGAACTCTGGTCGGGACTCCTCTTGGAAGAACCGTGGTGGATTGGGATTGAAGCCGTCGAGGAGGGCATTCTCTTTCTCCATGCATACGAACAACCGAATCTCCCGGCGCATCAGGGCATCTGGGCTGTCGACGCTCGTACCGGTACGATCCTCTGGAATACACCGGAAGTCGCTTTCCTTTTTTCCTCCGGCGAATATGTCTACGCACAGAAGTCGCTCTTTGACCGTCGCGTCTTCGTGAGAATCAACAGGGCAACCGGCGAACCCTCAGACATCGATCACGAGACCATTCAAAACGTCAGGCAGGAGGCGATTGATCGTACCGTGGATCAGACAAGCGTATTCCCGGTGGTGACCGATCTGCCACATCTCTCGGCCGATATCGGAGAGATTGTGCGGCAGGAGTTGGCGGGGCGGGAAGGGAGCGGAATGATGGAGCATATCGATCTCGGGAAAACTCTTCTCTTTAGTTATTACCTCCCTGGCGCATCATCCACTCCCGAGCGTCCCCTGTTTGAGAACACGTTTTGTATTTATGCCAGGAGCGAACGTACGCTTTTCTATCGTGAGGTACTCGAGCATGGAGCCACCGCTATGCTCCCCGGCACCTTTTTTGTGAACGGAGGACGGGTCTACTTTGTGAAAGACCGCCGTCACCTTGTTGCCGTCAGACTACCCGAAGAGGAAGACTCATGAAATCGATACCGTTTCGTCATGTAAACGCGTTCACCGATCAGCCATTCGGCGGGAATCCTGCCGGTGTGGTGCTGAACGCGCGCGGGCTTTCAGACAAAGAGATGCAGAAGATCGCACGCGAGATCAATCTCTCAGAAACCGCATTTGTGCTTCCGGCAAGTGTCAAGACTGCCGATCTTCGGATTCGGTGGTTCACCCCGGCGATTGAAGTTCCGTTGTGCGGCCACGCGACGATCGCCGCGTTTTCCGCCCTCGCCGACGAAGCAATGTGCGGCATGACTTCTGCGGGGACATATCGATTTCGACTTCAGACAAAGAGCGGAATTCTGGGGATCGAAGTCGAGAAGAGGCATTCCGGCACTGTGATTGAATTTCAACTGCCGGCTCCGAAATTCCGGCACCTCCGCCGACTGGCACCTCGATTGCTCGGCTCGCTTGGAATCCGGAGCACCGATCTTCACAAACGGCTGCCGGTGGTGGCGCAATCGTATCTGTACGTCCCGTTGAAACGCAGAGATCGCCTGAAGTCGCTCGAACCGGATTTCGCCGAACTGAAACGTGCGTGCGATGCCATGCACGTGCTCGGCGTTTCGCTCTTTGTGCTTGATCCGATTGAAAAGAGCTCGGCCTTTCACTCCCGGTTCTACGCGCCCTCGGCAGGAATCGATGAGGATCCGGTCACGGGTTCGGCCAATGGCCCGCTCGGGGCATACGTCTATCAATACGCACATGCGGCAGGATATACGGTCCCCTCGCTCGTGATGGGGGATGGGAGGATTGAATACATTGGCGAGCAAGGAGATTTGATGGGGCGGAAAGGACGGGTGAAGGTGCGCGTGAAGGGGAAGAAACACGGAGTTGCCTCTGTGGCGATCGCAGGGGAAGCGGTGACATTCTTCAAATCGGATTTGCACTTCTGATAGACGCCTGAAAGGAACCTCATGACCGCAAAGAATCTCTTCTTCATCGCATTCCTTCTCCTGTCGCTCGGCTTCTTCGGATACAGCGTCAACCGGCTTCTGACTTTTTTGAAAATAGGGAAGCCCGAAAATCGGTTCGACCGGCTTGGTACCCGATTGAAAAAAGTACTGGTCGTGGCGTTCGGCCAATCGAAAATCCTGCGCGAGCCGTTTGCGGGTCTGATCCACTTCTTCATCTTCTGGGGATTCGTCATCCTCCTCACCGCCGTGATCGAGGCGATCGGAGAGGGGATCTTTCACGGATTCTCGTTGGATTTCCTGGGATTCCTGTATCCGCCGCTTCTCTTTCTGCAAGATGTCGTTGCCGGAATCGTCGTCATCGCGGTGCTCGCGGCGCTGTTCAATCGGTACGTCGTCAAGCCGAAGCGGCTCGATCTGGGGATTCACTCGAAGCTGGACGCGACCGGGATCTTGATCGCAATTCTGTTCATCATGCTCTCCACGCTGGGACAGAATGCGACACGCATGATCCTTGAGCCGACAGGGATGGAAGATGTCCGTTTCATCTCCGCGGCACTCATGCCCCTTTTCGGTTCATCGGCTGCCGCGACCGTGGAGGTTTGGTTTGAAATGTTCTGGTGGACGCATATCGTCCTTATCTTCGCGTTCTTGAACTACCTTCCGTACTCGAAGCATCTGCACATCCTCGCATCGGTTCCGAATGTCTTTTTCTCCACCCTGAAACCGTACGGCGAAATCCCGCGCCTCGATCTGGAGGCAGAGAATGTCGAAAAGTTCGGCGCCTCCGACGTCGAAGACCTGACATGGAAGCAGCTGCTGGATGGATATACGTGCACCGAATGCGGTCGATGTACGGCTTCGTGTCCCGCGAACATCACCGGCAAACTCCTGTCGCCGCGAAAGATCATCATGGATATCCGCGCCCGACTGGCGGAAAAGGGAATGGCGATCGCTGGAGGAAACGGTGATGGTTCGGTTGAGGGAGGGAAAAAGCCCCTCGATAAGACGTTGATTCACGATTACATTACCCCGCAAGAGCTCTTCGCGTGTACCACATGCATGGCGTGCATGCAGGAATGTCCTGTGAACATCGAACATGTCAATTCAATCATCGACTTGCGGCGGAGTCTTGTGTTGATGGAATCGAACTTCCCCGCGGAAGTCCAGACGGTTTTCCGGAATCTCGAAAACAACTTCACCCCCTGGGCATTCAGCTCTTCATCCCGCGCCGATTGGGCCAACGGCCTCGATATCCCCGTGATGGCAGACGTGCAGGAAGTTGATGTCCTCTTCTGGGTAGGATGCGCGGGTTCATTCGACAGCAGGTATCAGAGAGTGTCGGTCGCGTTTTCGAAGCTGATGCAGCAGGCAGGGGTGAGCTTTGCAATCCTCGGGACCGAAGAGAAATGCACCGGCGACTCCGCGCGTCGCATCGGCAACGAATACCTCGCGCAGATTCTGATCAAGGAGAATGTTGCGACACTCGGGAAGTACCGGTTCAAGAAAGTCGTGACGATGTGCCCGCATTGCTTCAACATGTTGAGGAACGAGTACCCGCAATTCGGCGGCACCTACGAGGTCGTCCATCACACCGATGTTCTGCACGAATTGGTGAGGACAGGCAGACTCAAAGCTGCGAACGAACTGCAGAAGACGATCACGTATCACGACTCGTGCTATCTTGGGCGTTACAACGACATCTACGATTCGCCGCGCCAGACCCTTGAGTCCATTCCCGGCGTGCATCTGGTGGAAATGGGACGGTCGCGCAGTCGCGGGTTCTGCTGCGGCGCAGGGGGAGGACGCATGTGGATGGAAGAAACCGAAGGGAAGCGTGTGAATCACGAACGAACCGAGGAAGCTCTTGCCGTCAAACCTGACGTCATCGGCACCGCGTGTCCGTTCTGCATGACCATGATGACCGACGGCGTCAAAGACAAAGAGGCAGCCGAGCAGGTTGTTGTGAAAGATATCGCGGAAATCCTGTACGACGCGAGCATCTCGAAATCGACGAATACGTAGGGTGAAGCGCTGCTCGCCCCCGGGGTGTCACGGTATGGACCGGGACACCCCGAGAGATCGACGAATGCGTAGGGCGAAGCGTTGCTTCGCCCCCGGGGTGTCACGGTATGGACGGGGACACCCCGGGAAATCGACGAATGCGTAGAGCGAAGCGCTGCTCGCCCCCGGGGTGTCATGGTATGGACGGGGACACCCCGAGAGATCGACGAATGCGTGGGGCGAAGCGTTGCTTCGCCCCCGGGGTGTCACGGTATGGACGGGGACACCCCGGGAAATCGACGAATGCGTAGAGCGAAGCGCTGCTCGCCCCCGGGGTGTCACGGTATGGACCGGGACACCCCGGGAGAACGCGTAGGGCGAAGCGTTGCTTCGCCCTCTGGGCTGCTACAGTATGGACCGTGACACCCCGGGAGATGCCCTGGTATAGACCGTGACACCCCAGTTGTACCTGTAGAACGAAGTGACACTTCGCTCGTTGGGTCTAATGGTAGACACCGTGATACGCGGGCAGCACCCGTTGGCCGACTGGACCTTTGCCGCTGAACCTCGCAAAACGAACTGTCAGTATGCCCACGGAGCGTAGTGGTGCTTTAGAGGCATTCGCCCGCGCTCCAGGCGTCGTTCAATACCAAAGGTTAGTCCTTCGACATCAGATGACTTCTTTCAGAATACTCCTTGGTAGTTCACTACTGTTCTGTTCTGTCGCCCTTTCCCAAACGCTGACACTCTTCGGCACCGTGAGAGACGCTTCAACGAACGATCCTCTTCCCGCGGCAAACATCCGCGTGGATGGCACGACACGCGGCACCATCACCAACGCCGATGGTTTCTATCGGTTCACGCTCCCTCCGGGAGAGTACGCGATCATCTTCAGCTTCGTCGGTTATCAACCCAACACGATCCGTGTCACACTGAGCGCGGATCGTCAGGAGGAGGTTCGACTCACACCGGTCCCGATTGTGCTTGGCGAGGTCGTTGTCACAGATGAAGATCCCGCGTATGCGATCATGAGGAAAGTCATCGAGAACAAGGGACGATGGAAAGAAATGCTCCGGTCATACCAGTTCGATGCGTTCACGCGCCAGAGCATGAAGCGCGATACGATCATCGCGATGATTTCGGAATCGTACACAACCGGTTACTGGCAACAGGGAGACACGCTCAGGGAAATCGTTCGTCAACAACGTCAGACGGAGAATATTCAGGGAAGTCAGAACTTCGCCGCCGTCGGGGGGATTGCGAATTTCTACGACGACAACATCCGGTTCAGCGGGTTCAATTTTGTGGGGCCGACGTCAAGGGAGACATTCGATTACTACCGATTCAAGCTATTGGAAACGAGAGCGCGCGACGGCATTCCGATATACACCATCCAGATCATACCACGGAGCCGTTTGGTTCCGCTCTTCCGGGGAACCCTGAGCGTGGCGGGAGACGTCTACGCGCTCACAAGCGTCGAGGTGACGCCGAACGAGGCGTATGCGATTCCCTTTGTCGATGAGCTGGATGTTCGTTACGCCCAACAGTTTGACCTCTACCATGAGATGTACTGGATGCCGGTCGACATACGCGTGAAGGCATTGATGAATATCGGAATCGCCGGTTTCACCTTTCCCAGGATCGGGTTCGACCAGACATCAGTCATCTACGACTACCGGATCAACGCCGAATTTCCCGATACCATGCGGCTCAGAGCTCGGCGCACCAAAGCACCTGAGGCCGAAGTCTACGATTCGCTCTTCTGGACACGAACCGAAGTTCTTCCGCTGACATCGGAGGAACGGCACGCGTACATCACGCTCGATAGCACGCAGACTCTGCAACGGCAATTTGAGCCGAAGGGACCTCTCTCATTTCTCGGTGGACCCGTACAGTCGGTCATCCGGATTCTCGATGTCCGGTTCAATCGAGTTGAGGGATTCTTCGGCGGCATCGATCTGAAACGCGATTCGGTGATCTCCTGGCTCGGTGTACGCGCCAAGCTTGGCTACGGATTTGCCGATCGAAAGACAAAAGGATCACTCGGGTTCACACTGTTCGCGGACAGCGGCCGGAAGATCAGCGTGGGCTTTGACCTCTATCGGGACATCGACTACTTCTATGAGGACGGGCTGGTGGGAACGTTCATGGTCACCGCCTCCGCACTCTTCGCGAAGAACGACCGCCGTGACTACTGCTATGCCGAGGGGTGGAGTGCATCGGCGCGAGTGCGCCCGCTCCGAATACTCTCGGCGACGCTGACGTATCGGGCCGAGCGTCATGGAGTTGCGGAGAAGCGGACCGACTTCAGTCTGTTCTACCGCAAGCATCGCTATCGGGACAATCCACTTGCCGACGAGGGGATGCTCCGTACGGTCACATTCAAGGGAAGGATTGGTCAGGATCCAATCGCCATAAATCTCATACCGGTCGATCATTTTGAACTTGAGCTCGAGACCGCCGCGAAGGGCATTCTCACGGGTTCATCCGGATTCACGCGCGGCGTGGTGCGGGGTGAGATCCATCTTGCGACATTCCTCAGGAGGAACCTCTTCCATCCGCTGTTGAGCGCGCGAGTTGTCGTCGGCCTCTCGAATGGAGCTCTTCCGCCACAACGGATGTTCAGTTTGGAGTCCGGCGGCACGGGGTTCGGTCCGTTCGGCGTCATGCGTGGGATGGAGGTGAGGGAGTTTTCGGGGGAACAGTTTGTGATGATTTCGCTGGAGCACAATTTCCGATCGATCCCGATGCTCGCACTGAACATTCCGTACCTCTATAAGCGGAACATCGAACTGGTGATTCATGGAGCCGCGGCGCGCTCCTGGACCCGCTCCGAAAGACATTCGATCTACGGTCACCCGACAGACGGCTGGTACGTTGAGGGGGGTATCGGCATCAGCCGGCTCTTTGGATTGCTCAGAGTTGACCTGACGCGTAGGTTTATGGCGCCGTCACAGTACGTCGTGACGCTTTCAGCCGCGAGATTGATGTAGATTCCTGTCAACAAGACTTCCTCTCACCTATGGCGCACAACGTCTTGAAATGGTTACTCAACGGCGATGTTTCGATCGCGTACCATGCATCGAAGGATCTCGTGCCGGCTTCCATTGCTAAGCTGGACACTCTGCAGTCGCGCATCGAACGGGAGGGATGGGGAAAGAAACTTCTGCAGCACCGCAATCCGAACGGTCATTGGGGGCAAGGATCGTATCAGCCCAAATGGACCTCCACGCATTATACGCTGCTTCAGTTGAGAGAAATGGGAATCTCTCCCCACCAGGCCGAATGCCGACAGAGCACGGCGCTCCTGCTCGGGAATCCCGTGGGAAAAGGGGGCGGTATCAACATCTTTCGCTCCATTGAATACAGCGACGTTTGCGTGAACGGCATGCTTCTGAACATGGCGGGGTACTTCATGCCTGAATCGCCGGTGCTCCGATTGATTGTCGATTATCTTCTCGACACCGCGATGCGTGACGGCGGCTGGAACTGCGAGTACGACAGAGGAGCACGACACAGCTCACTCCACACGACGATCAGCGTGTTGGAGGGATTTGATTGCCATCTCAAGAGCAAGAAAAAGTATCGGGCAGGCGACATTCGCTCCGCGATCGATCATGGCGTCAAGTTTCTGTTGCGGCATCGCTTGTTCCGGTCCCACCGAACCGGTGCGATCATCGATCCGAGATTTCTCAGATTGACATATCCCTCCCGCTGGAGATACGATATCCTCCGTGCACTCGACTGTCTGCGCTCATTGAATTGGAGATACGACTCCCGCATGCAGGATGCGATCGATCTGGTGTTGGGCAAGCAAGGTCGAGACGGGAAATGGACATTGGCCGCGGCTCATCCGGGACGGGTTCACTTCGAAATGGAAAAGACCGGTCAGCCAAGCCGGTGGAACACGCTGAGAGCGATGCGAGTGCTGATTCACTTTGGCGCAGTCAATCCAAACACAATCGGGTGACAACGATGCGAAGAATGCTGGTATCGATAGCTCTCATTTTGGTTTCCCTCGCTCATGCTCAGATCAAGCTACCTCGACTCATCAGTGACGGGATGATCCTTCAGCGAGAAACGAATGTGAAGCTCTGGGGCTGGGCCGCTCCGGGCGAAATCATCACGGTCGGCTTCAACAAGAAGACCTTCACGACGACGGCAGATGCGAACGGGAAATGGATGGTGCTCTTTCCGCCTCAGAAAGCAGGGGGTCCGTATGAAATAACATTTGCCGCGAGCAACAGGATCGTGGTAAAGGACATCCTATTCGGCGACGTGTGGATCTGCGGAGGACAGTCCAATATGGAACTGATGATGGAGCGAGTGAAGGACAAATACGACGGCGTCATAGCCAAAGCCTCCAATCCCCGGATCAGACAATTTCTCGTCCCCGACAAATACGATTTCACTCGACCACATGAAGATATGGAGTCGGGGGAGTGGGTCGCGGCGGATGCACAGAGTATTCTCGATTTCACCGCGGTGGGATACTTCTTCGCTGCCGACATCTTTGCCAAGTACAATGTTCCCATCGGATTGATCAACGCGGCGCTCGGCGGATCGCCCGCCGAGGCGTGGATCAGTGAAGAGGCGCTCAGGAAATTTCCTTCCTACTACAACGAAGCGCAGATGTTCAAAGACAACGACCTCATTACCACGATCGAGTCCTCCGACAGAAAGAGGAACGGTGCCTGGTATGGCATGCTGAACAAGAGCGATGGAGGATTGAACCGGAGATGGTCGGATCCGGCGACGAACGTTTCGGATTGGCCAGAAATGCAAATCCCCGGCTACTGGGCCGACGGAGTGATAGGACGTGTGAATGGATCGGTCTGGTTCCGAAAGGAGATCGATCTACCGGCGCATATGGTAGGCAAAGCCGCAAGACTTCATCTCGGAAGGATTGTGGATGCCGATTCGGCGTACGTCAACGGGAAGTTCGTCGGGACAACAAGCTATCAGTACCCGCCGAGACGGTATGAGATTCCACCGAATACGCTGAGAGGTGGAAAGAATACAATCGTTGTTCGGGTGATCAACAGCTCAGGCAGGGGGGGATTCGTTCCTGACAAACCGTACGAACTGACCTGCGGGAGCGACACCATCGATCTGAAAGGCACCTGGAAGCACAAGCTCGCGGCGACGATGGAGCCGTTGGGTCCGCAGACCTTCATCCGCTGGAAGCCGATCGGACTCTTCAACGCGATGATCGCGCCGGTCCTCAACTACGCAATCAAAGGGGTGATCTGGTATCAGGGAGAGTCAAATACGAAAAAACCCTCAGAGTATGCCGATCTCATGCGAACGCTCATCGAGGATTGGCGAACCCGGTGGCAGCAGGGCGACTTTCCGTTCCTCTTCGTACAGCTTGCAAACTTCATGGAAGCGAGACAGGAACCGACCGAGAGCAGTTGGGCCGAACTCCGGCAGGCACAGCTCAGCACACTAACGGTGCCGAATACCGGAATGGCCGTTGCGATCGATGTCGGCGAATGGAACGACATCCATCCCGAGAACAAAGCGGAGGTCGGCAAGCGGCTCGCGCTTCTGGCGAGGAGAATTGCGTACGGCGACAAAGCGATCGTGGCATCGGGGCCCTTGTATCGTGATGTGAAGAGAGAAGGAAACAAGCTGATCATCAGCTTTGCGGATATGGGAAGCGGTCTGGCAACGTCTGACGGGAGGCCTCCAAAGCACTTCGCGATCGCCGGAGGGGATAGCAAATTCGTCTGGGCAAATGCAGAGATAAGAGGAAACACCGTCATCGTCTGGAACGATGCCATCGCAAATCCGGTCGCAGTACGATATGCGTGGGGGGACAATCCGGCAGGGGCGAATCTGTGTAACAAAGAAGGACTCCCTGCCTCGCCGTTCGAGGCGAAGATCAAATAGAATCTGAGACTCCACTGCGCCCCGAATTCGTAGCGCCGACTGCCAGTCGGCGTTCGAGGTCTTCACAATGGAGAAATCATTTTCCAGAAACAATGAGGGATTGATGAAAAATCAGATGATGGTGCTATTGCCGACCGTTCTTATTGTCATTGCATTCAGCGGTTGTTTTCCCGGCGGCAGTACGTATTCGCCTCAAGAACCGGCAGGATTTTTTTCGGGGGTGTGGCACGGATGGATCGCGCCCCTTTCTCTTCTTGTGGGGCTTTTCAAGGACGGGATCAGGGTCTACGAGCCGTACAATACGGGGTGGTGGTACGACTTCGGCTTCTACATCGCCGTCATCGCGGGCTTTGGAGGGATCGCTCTCTCGAGGAAAGAGAAGAAGAAAGATCAGTAAGGGCACCTGCAGCGCCGATTGCCAATCGGCGATCGAGGTCCTGCAACCCCGACAGTCTATCGCCCGCCGTACCCGCAGCGCCGACCTCTGGTCAACGGCCGAAGCTTCGAGTGACCAGCTTTTGTAGCGGCGACTGCCAGTCGGCGATCGCGGTCCGCACGCTCTCGTTCGCACGCGGCCCCAAAGGGTGCCTTCGGCAAGCATGGGAAGAGGAATCCCAACGGCAATTCTATCGCCGACAGTCCGTCGGGGTTCGCGGCTCTCTCAACCTCGCTCCGCGTCGAAACGCGCGCCCTCACCATGTTGCCCTCCAGATATTTTAACTTGCCAAATCTTGCCATCTTTCGTACACTTGCACATTGAGATTCTGACCTGAGCACAATCTCACATCAGTACGGTCATGAATGGCAATCAGGGGATTCACTTCGATACGCCATTCCGCACGCGGACTTGCACGACCATGACACCTCCTTGTCGATACGTCTTGCCGGTATTCGTCCTCTGGTTGGTCTCAGTCCCTCTCCTGGCCCAGGACTTGACAAACCAATCCTCCCTCTTCGAGAAGGGGATCGCTTTGCACGGCGGTGCGGGATTGTTGGCCGTTCGTGATGAATTCATCTCATCTGAAAAATACTCGGGCACGGGCCCCTTCCTCGCCGCACGCTGGTCGCGTGATCATGAGACGTACGGGTATCGGCTTTCGCTGCAGTACCTGTTCACGTCCGGACTCAAGAACCACAATGTCTCGGCAGAACTGAGGCAGTTCTCGCTCGGTGTTGATTTCCTGTATCCCGCAGGAAAGATGGTTCTCCGGGGAAAAGAGCTGTACTTCTTTGCCGGCCCCTCTGCCGAACTCTTCCTTCACTTCCGGAGGCAGAATATTGCCGGATCGGGTGAATCGATTTTCAACGCGTATTCGGCCGCATCTCTCATATCGGCCGGAGTCCGGTCGGAAGCGTATTGTCCAATCGGTGCCGAAATCACACTCGACGGCTCGTCACAGTTGAGTATCCTCTCCTTCGGCGGGCGATCTGTCGATCCGCGCAAGACCGGTGCTTCACCTTTCCGACTGCTCACCCTCTTTACCGGACTTAATGCACACGGAGAACTGGGTGCGAACTATCGCGCGACGGCCTCATTGCGGATTCGGATCGCCTACCGATTAGAGGTCACACGGATCACTTCATGGGATTATTTCATCTCCGGAAGCGACTCTTTCATACTGGGAGTCACATACGCTCTGTGAAGACGACGTCGCATCGTCTGCGATACGGTTTGGCAATTCTTGTCTTCTTCGCGATCATTGTGCCGGCGTGCAGTGATCTGATCGTTGGTGGGCCCGACCCAGTCGACAACGTCGCGGAGATCGAAGCGGCGTGGAGGATCACCAAGTCGGTTTATCCCTATTTTCAGTTCAAGGGAATCAATTGGGAGAGTCTCCATCCGCTCTATCGCGTTCGTGCGGAGCAATCCAGTGGGGATGAGATATTTGTAGTGCTGTTCGACCTGCTCGCGGAATTGAAAGATGGTCATGTGGGACTGAGGACAAAAGGTGGCTATTATGTTCAGGCGTACCAGCCCCCTCGGAGCGTACGAGATCGATTCGCCTTCGATCCCCTTGTGGTACGGAAGTATTTCGACAGGGAACTGAAGCTCGCCGGCGAGAAGAGAATCGAATATGAGAGAATGTCGAGCAACCTTGGGTACATCAGGCTTTCGACCTTCACCTCGGGCAGCTGGATCCTGGAATTTGACGCCGTGCTGAGCTACCTTCGCGGCACAGATGGACTCATTCTGGATGTGAGAAACAACGGGGGAGGATCGGATCATACGACCGATGTTGTGGTGAGCAGATTTATCGACGCGCCCCTGCCGCGTGCGCCGGGGTTTGTAAACGGTCAATTGCAGTCGCGTCAACCTCTTCAACCGGGAGGGGGGTTCCGGTACGCGCATCGCGTCGTCGTGCTCATCAACGGGGTTTGCTTCAGTGCGACCGAGGGTTTTGTGGAAATGATGAAACAAATAGCGACGGTGACTGTTCTCGGCGACACGACGGGGGGCGGCTCCGGGGCTCCGGAGTATTTTTCTCTTCCGAGCGGCAGAGAGATTCGGATCTCGACCAAAGACTTCCGGCGATACGACGGAGAGCCGATCGAGTGGAACGGCGTTCCGCCTCACATCAGGGTTGTGCAGACTGAGACGGACGCTCGGTCAGGTCGGGACAGACAGCTTGAGCAGGCCATTGCTGTGTTGAAATAGGGACGCAACGTGGAGCCGCCCATGACGGCGGAGGAGGGGGGAAAGACGAGAATCGTTTTTGGAGTAGTTAGGTGAAAAGGTTGGCCGTGCCGGACTGCTTACACGGGCAAGTGAAGAATAATTCCATTATCATTGTTAACGCAAAATAGGTCATTCAATTCTTACCAAAAGTCGAATGAGTGCATTACGAGATAACTACACCAAAGGAACGGTCGGCGATTTCCTGAAGACCGTAATTCAACCCGGTTCGAAACTTTCCTTTGTTTCCGCTTACTTCACCATCTACGCCTACCAACAATTGAAGTCTCAACTTGAACGGATCGAGCGGTTGCGCTTCCTCTTTGGTGAACCTCGATTCATCAATTCCATTGACCCTTCAAAGACGAATCGCCGTGAATTCAAGATCGAGGATGATCAACTGGTCGTTCCGATCGAGAATAGGATGACCCAGAAAGCGATTGCCAAGGAATGTGTCGGATGGATTAAAGAGAAGGTGGACATCAAATCGATGGTCAAGCCGAACTTCCTGCACGGAAAGCTCTACCATCTGGAAAACCCAAATGGGACAAAAGAGTCTATCATGGGGAGCTCCAATTTCACCGTGAGCGGACTCGGTTTGGGCGGTCGGCACAACATCGAATTGAATATGGTCATCCAGGATCGGCGGGATGCCAACGAGCTTGAAGAATGGTTCAACAGCATTTGGAACAATCAGGATGGGTTGGTAGAGGATGTGAAGGAGCAGGTGCTCAAGTATCTCGATCAGTTCTATGTGGAGAATGAACCAGAGTTCATCTACTACAAGACGCTCTATCACATCTTTGAGAAGTTCCTCAGTGAACAGGACAAAGGTGGCTTGCTTAATAGACAGATCGGTTTCTTCGAAAGCGAAATCTGGAACATGTTGTACGACTTCCAGCGGGATGGTGTCAAGGGAGCAATCAATAAGATCCTCAAACACAATGGCTGTATCATCGCCGACAGCGTCGGCTTGGGGAAGACGTTCGAAGCGCTAGCTGTCATCCGCTATTTTGAGTTGTTGAACTGTCGCGTCCTGGTCTTGGTCCCGAAGAAGCTGGCAGCCAACTGGACGGTCTATCAAGCTGCACAAAACAGTATTCTCAACCCATTTCGCAACGACCGGTTCAATTACACCATCCTGTACCACACAGATATGGGGCGAGTGCAGGGTATCTCTGATGCAAACGGAATTGACCTTGAGCATTTCAACTGGGGCGCTTATGACCTTGTAGTCATAGACGAAAGCCACAACTTCCGTGGCAACCCGATGGAAAAAGTCACAGACGATGGCGAGATTCGACTGAACCGCGCTAAGTGGCTGATGGAGAAGATCATCAAAGAGGGAACAAAGACCAAAGTGCTCTTGCTCTCGGCAACGCCGGTTAATAACAACCTGCGCGATCTCCGGAATCAACTCTTGCTCATTACCGAGGGACGCAAAGATGCACTGTTTGAGGCAACGCAAATCAAGGACATCGAGCTTGCCCTGAAAAATGCGCAAACGCAATTCACCAACTGGGCGGATCGGAAGAACACCAACCGGACCGTCAGGCAATTGCTGGAACGATTGGATTCTTCTTTCTTCAAACTGCTCGATGAGATGACCATTGCAAGAAGCCGCAAGCATGTGAAGAACTACTACAATGTGCAATCAGTGGGGCAGTTTGCCGAGCGTCTGAAACCTCATGCGGTGTACCCGAACATCGACTTGAAGGACCGCTTCTTCACGTATGACGCTCTCAACAAGAAGATTCTTGAGTACAAGCTTTCTGTGTTTAACCCATCGGCCTACGTGAAGCCGGAACAGCGCAAGAAGTATGAGGAAATGGGAGCCCGGGAAGTCCTTGCTTTTACACAAAGCGATCGTGAACACTTCCTGATCGGGATGATGAAGGTGAACTACCTCAAGCGACTCGAAAGCTCGATTGAGTCGTTTGAGATTTCGCTCGACCGCACAATCCGCAAGATCGAACACTTGGAAAGCCGCATAGCCGGATTCAAGCGTGTAAAGTCGAACGGACAGGAAATTGACCTCGGAGCTGCACAGCCGGAAGAAGATGAGTTTGAGGAAAATGCCGACGACCTCGAGCAGTGGCGGGTGGGAAAGAAGTTCACGTACGACATGGCCGATCTCGAACTCGATGAATGGCTGGAAGACCTCGATGCCGATAAACAGGCGCTCTCCATCATCTACAATAATGCCGTCGCCGTTACTCCTGACCGGGATGCAAAACTGAAGGAGTTGAAGGAACACATCGTGAAGAAGATGCAGCATCCCATCAACGGAAGCAATGATAAGGTCATCGTGTTTACTGCCTTCGCCGACACTGCCGACTACCTGTACAGGTGTCTCAAGGATTGGGCAAGGGATGATCTGAAGAAGCACATCGGCCTCGTCGCGGGGAGCTTCACAAAGACAACCTTCGGCAGAAACGACTTCGGCAGCATCCTGACCAACTTTTCTCCTGTCTCAAAAGACCGTGCACGACTTTCGGGAATGCCTCAGAACGATGAAATCAGCATCCTCATAGCAACAGACTGCATCAGTGAGGGACAAAACCTCCAGGATTGTGACTATGTGATCAACTATGACATCCATTGGAATCCCGTCCGCATCATCCAGCGATTCGGACGTATCGACCGCATCGGGACAAGGAATGAGAAGATTCAGCTTGTGAATTTCTGGCCAACGAAGGACCTCGACAACTACATCAACCTGAAGGAGCGTGTCGAAGCGCGCATGGCATTGGTGGACGTGACCGCCACTGGTGAGGACAACATCCTTAACACAGATCAATTGGAGGAACTGATCGAGGAGGATCTCAAGTACCGAAACCAGCAGCTGAAGCGGTTGAGGGATGAGGTGCTCGATCTCGAAGAGATGAATGAAAGCATTACCCTCACCGACTTCACGCTCGACGATTTCCGCATTGAGTTGACCAACTACATCGAAAAAAACAAGGAACGATTGAGGGATGCGCCATTTGGTTTGTACGCGGTGGTCCCGTCACCGGCAGGCAAACATGCCGATGTTCTCGACGTAGCCAAGTTCTCAGAAGCTGAGAAAGCAATCATCAAGCCCGGTGTCGTTTATTGCCTCAAGCAGAAAGGCGATACCGACGGCACTGAAGAGGTGAACCCCCTCCAGCCCTACTTTCTCGTCTACATCTGGGATGACGGCCAGGTACGGTTCAACTACACCAACGCAAAGCAGATACTCGAGATTTACCGACTCATGTGTCAAGGACGCACTGAAGCGTTCCAGACCTTGTGCGATCTGTTTAACCAGGAGACCGGACACGGACAAGAGATGGATGCCTACACAGGGCGGTTGCAGAAAGCGGTGGAGGAGATTGTGCGTGTGTTCAAGAAGAAGATGACACAACGGATTACCACGGATCGAGGCGGTCTCATTATGCCGAAATCAAAACAAGTCGAAGAACTGAACAACTTCGAGCTTGTGACATGGCTCGTGATCACCGAATGAAGAGAACGCCTGCAAAGAAATCCTCAAGCACTGGCAGGCATCATCGCTCGTTCCAGCCGATCATTGCGCTTATCCAGCAAGCCCGGACTCGCTCCTACCGTGCAGTCAATACCGAGTTGATTACGCTGTATTGGAACATCGGCAAGTTCATCAGCCAGAAGATACAATCCGATGGGTGGGGGAAGGCGACCGTTCAATCGCTGGCAACGTTCATTCATCGCAACGAGCCGCACGCTTCCGGCTTTTCATCCCAGAATCTCTGGCGTATGCGCCAGTTTTACCAGGAATACAAGGGCAGGACAAAACTCTCAGCACTGCTGAGAGAACTAACCTGGACGCATAACATGCTTATCCTTGGGAAATGCGTTTCCCCGGAGGAGCGGGAATTCTACCTCCGCCGCACCATCAAAGAGAACTGGTCAAGCCGTGAACTTGAACGCCAGATCGACAGCGGCCTGTTCGAGCGGGCGGCCCTTGCGAAGCCAAAACTCTCACCACTGATGAGAGAACTTCATCCCGGTGCCGGAGACGTGTTTAAGGATTCGTACATCGTTGACTTCCTCCGTTTGCCCGATGCGCACTCCGAGGCAGACCTCCACAACGGACTCGTCGGACACCTCAAGAATTTTCTCATTGAGTTGGGACGGGATTTTTGCTTCATCGGCGGCGAGTACCCGATTCATGTTGGCAAGAAAGACTTCTTCATTGACCTGCTCTTCTTCAATCGCTCGCTCAATTGCCTTGTTGCCATCGAACTCAAGATTGACGACTTCAAACCCGAGTACCTGGGCAAGCTGGAGTTTTACCTTGAAGCCCTCGATAGAGATGTCCGCAAACCGCACGAGCGTCCCTCCGTGGGAGTATTGCTCTGCAAAAGCAATGATAGTGAAGTGGTCGAGTACGCACTGAGCCGTTCCCTCTCGCCAGCTCTCGTTGCCGAGTACCAGACAAAACTGCTCGACAAGAAACTTCTCCGCCGGAAGCTCCACGAGTTCTATGAACAGACCGTGGCCGACTTACCGGAACGAAAGAAACTGAAAGAACGATGAACGAAGACGTCAAGAAACGAATCGAGCAATCGCTGAAGGCATTCGCGCAGGGCAATCTGACGAAGAATGCACTCGGCCTGTTCCAAACGCTCGGCTACGCCACCGACCGCCAGGCCCCGCTGGACAAACCAACCTACGCGCAGTTCAAAGAGACGTTCATCCAGGCTGGCTCCCGTTTCAACGAAGAGAAAGCACAGGCCAACGATTGGAAGTATGTTGACCTGCTGTTCCAACTCACCAAAGAGGAGGTTTCTCGAAACACGTCACTGTTTGATACCAAACAGGTCGACCGTACCATCATCGAAACGTATTTGTTCTTTGTGATCGAGCTTGCGCAGGCAGAGTACAGCCGCACGGCATTGAGCCACATTACCCGTGAGGTGAACCGGCTCTTTCCCATGCCTGTGTTGATTCTGTTCAAGTATGGCAACTCCCTGACACTCTCCGTGATTGACCGCCGGTTGCACAAGCGGGATGAAAGTAAGGATGTGCTGGAGAAGGTCACGCTGATCAAGGATATCAGCATTGCCTCGCCTCACAGGGCACACATCGAGATTCTGTTCGACCTTTCGCTCCCTGAACTGACGCGTATCCACGCACCGACTAACTTTGTTGAGCTGCATGCCGCATGGCGGGCGACGCTGAACATCTCGGAACTGAACAAGAAATTCTACAAACGCATCGCTGCATGGTACTTCTGGGCTGTGAAGAGCGTCGAGTTCCCCATAGCTCCGGGCGTGAAGGACAAGAAGGACAAGAAGGTCAACAACTCCATCAATGTCATCCGACTGCTTACAAGACTCATATTCGTCTGGTTCCTCAAAGAGAAACATCTCGTGCCGGACGATCTCTTTTCCGAGCGAGCACTTGCCCGTCTGCTCAAGAAGTTCGACGGTTCCGATGAGAAGCGATCCGATTACTACAAGGCCATCCTCCAGAACCTCTTCTTCGCCACGCTGAACCAGAAGATGAATACGAAGGATGAGCCGGAGAACAGGCGTTTCGCAACCGATGAACGTGACCAATGGGGACACGCCGATGACTACAACATCACCAATCTCTATCGGTACAAGGAGTCATTCCAAAACCCGGATGATGGGTTGAAGCTCTTCTCGACGATTCCGTTCCTCAACGGAGGACTCTTCGACTGTCTCGACAAACCCGATGAAAACGACAAACGGAAGGTCATCCGGATAGACGGGTTCTCCCGTGTTGCCAAGAACCAACCGACTGTTCCCAACATTCTCTTCTTCGGCGGAGCAAAAGCGGACTTGGAGATTGACCTGAGCGATGTGTACGACGACAAGAAACACAAACGGGACAAGGTAAAAGGCCTCATCCACATTCTGAACGACTACAAGTTCACGATTGCCGAGAACACGCCGGTGGAAGAGGAGATTGCCCTCGATCCCGAACTGTTGGGGCGCATATTTGAAAACCTGCTTGCCGAATATAACCCGGAGACAGGCACAACGGCACGCAAAGCGACGGGCAGTTTCTACACGCCGCGTGAGATAGTGAATTACATGGTGGATGAGAGTCTCATCGCGTATCTCAAAACAAAGATGTTGCAGGAAAACCCGGCAACTCAGGAAGTGGGGACGGCTCAGACGGACGGGTTCGGAAACAAGGCGCGAAAGGGACAGCTCAAGCTGGAAAGCAAAGTCGAACCAAACCGATGGGTTGACAAGGAAGATTCATTGGAAGCTGAGTTACGGAAGCTCGTTGGATACAATGAGACCCCTCCGGTGTTCACGGACCAAGAGAAAGACAATCTCGTTGCCGCGATTCATTCCATGAAGGTCCTCGACCCTGCCTGTGGCTCGGGCGCATTCCCGATGGGAGTGTTGCTCAAGGTGGTGCATGTTCTCCATAAACTCGACCCGGAGAACAGGAAGTGGAAGCAGAAGCAGATCGAAGTCGCCGAGCAGCTCACCGATTCTTCCATTCGCGAGGAAACGCTGGAGACGATTGAAGATGCGTTCAGCGAAGAGAACAACTTTGCCGACTACGGCCGCAAGCTCTACCTGATTGAGAACTGCATTTACGGTGTGGATATACAACCGATTGCCACGCAGATTGCGAAGCTCAGGTTCTTTGTCTCGCTGCTGGTTGACCAGCGAGGGAGTGACAGGAAGGAGAACCGAGGGGTTCTCTCGCTCCCCAACCTTGAGACCAAGTTCGTTGCGGCAAACACGCTTTTACCACTGGAAATCGATGTTCAACACGTTATCAAACCCGTTGAGTTGTATCCGTTGGAGGATAGACTCAAAAAAATCCGTCATGACTATTTTAGTGCAAAGTCTCGCAAAGAGAAGATGAAATGTATATCGGAAGACAAGCGATTGCGAGAGGAAATCGCCCGCATACTTGTCAATTCAGCCGGACTTCCCAAGAACGCGGCGGACAAACTGGCAAACTGGGATCCTTACGATCAGAACTCCAACGCCGAGTTCTTCGATGCCGAGTGGATGTTTAGCCTGACGAGCGGGTTCGATATTACTCTTGGCAATCCTCCCTACGTGCGAGCCGATTCAGGTCCGAAGCATTTGGCACTGAGAAAGGCAATTGAAGATACTGACATGTACGAGACCCTATGGGAAAAGTGGGACTTGTACATTCCGTTTATAGAACGAAGCTTCAAACTCCTTCGACCGAATGGTGTTTCAACTCTCATAGTATCGGATGCCTACTGTCACTCGAAATACGCTGAGAAGTCTCAAAGGTGGTTCCTTCAAAACAGTAGCATCATCCGGCTGGATTTCTTCAGCAAGATCAAAATTTTCGATGCAGCAGTGCGAAATGTTACATATTTGTTCCAGAGAAGTGATGGAAGTCGTAACAAACCCCAGCGAAGGGTTCATTACCCTGAATTCGGCGAGGTAACGCTGTTGGGGACGGGTGAACAACGCAACCTGACCTATCGATTGTTTTTCCCTGAAGACCATCAAGAACAAAAGATAGCAGTACAAACTGTTCCTTTGGAAAGTGTTTGCTATATAAGCGTTGGAATGGTTGTCCATGCGCACGAGGACATTGCCAAGGGAGCGTTTGAGCTTGAAGATGTTGTCTCAAATGTGAAGGATGATGTCCATACAAAGAAGTTTGTTGAAGGCAAGCTTCTAGAACGTTGGGTCCCAATCAAGCATAAGTGGCTGGAATGGGGTACGCATAGAGCACCTAAGCAGTTCAGACGAAAAACGTTCCAAGAGCTATACACCGTTCCGGAAAAGCTCATATCTGTTGATATGTCTGCCGGAGTTGAGTCCCTACGGGTCACGTTTGACGATCAGAAGTTGTTTCACAATCACTCAGCTTGGTCGTTTGTCCCGTGGCACTACCTGTCCAGTGTTCGTAACAAGTCTCTCAAAAAAGCTGCTCGTTACAAGAACGAGAAGCCCCCGCGCCCAGATCTTCCAAGAAGAGAAGAATTGGAGAAGATCAGTAAGAAGTTCTCAGTCAAATTCCTTGCAGCCATAATGAACTCGTCCATGGCGAGGGATTTTCTGCGAAGACATCGTCGAAGCAATATCCACCTGTATCCGGATGACTGGAAGAAACTGCCAATTCCAGATGTGGACACCAAAGAGCAGGAACCGGTCGTCAAGCTCGTCGATCAAATCCTCGCCGCCAAGAAGAAGAACTCGTCGGCAGATACGAGTGCGTTGGAGCGAGAGATTGACCAAATCGTGTACAAGCTGTATGGGCTTACGCAGGAGGAAATCAAACTAGTAGAAGGGAAATGAGATGCTTCATCTAGTGTTATGTGTCATAAATACGTTTACTAAGGCTAGGGTATTTCGTATCTTGGGTTTATCACCTATTATGGAGGAAACCCATGATAACCGGACGCCCCAAGAAGCCCATAGTTTTGAATGACGAAGAGCGCATGCAGTTAGAGTCAATTTCTCAGTCGCGCAGCATGCCATCGGGATTGGTTGAACGTTCTCGCATCGTCCTCCTGGCTGCTGACGGTCAGTCCAATACTCAGATTGCCAAACGGTTGCGCCTCAGTAAGCCCTGTGTCGGAAAATGGCGCCAGCGATATCTTGATTTTGGCATTCAAGGGCTCGATGAAGCATTGCGGCCTGGACGGCCACGCACGATTGCAGAGGAAAAGGTTGCCCTTGTCGTCCGCACGACGCTGAAGACCAAACCCAAGAACGGGACACATTGGACTGTCCGAACGATGGCGGGGGAAACGGGGATTTCCCTAAAAACAGTCCATCGCATCTGGCAGGCTTTTGGCCTTCAGCCCCATCGCAGGAAGCATTTTCAGTTGTCCACTGACCCATTGTTCGTTGAAAAGGTCCTGGATATTGTTGGGCTCTACCTAAATCCTCCCGATAAGGCACTGGTGCTGTGCGTGGATGAAAAGAGTCAAATTCAGGCACTGGATCGAACGCAACCCATGCTTCCCATGGGCTTAGGATACGTCGAAGGCGTTACTCACAACTACGTTCGACATGGCACAACCACGCTGTTTGCGGCTCTGAATATTACCACTGGCAGCGTGATCACAGCCTGCAAACGTCGGCATCGTCATCAAGAGTATCTCGGCTTTCTCAAAGAAATTGATGTCAATGTGCCCGCAAAGCTTGACATCCACCTTGTCGTAGATAATTATGCTACCCACAAACATCCATCGGTGAAGCGATGGTTGGTGAGGCATCCTCGTTACCATGTTCATTATACCCCAACCTATGCTTCCTGGCTGAATCAAGTGGAAATCTGGTTTAACCTCATCACTCAGAAGGCTATTCGCCGCGGCACGTTCAGCAGTGTCAAAGAACTGATTGCGATGATTGAACGCTATGTCCAGCAATACAACAAACACCCAAAACCCTTCAGTTGGACCGCAACCGCCGATTCAATCCTTGCTAAAATCGAGCGACTTTGCAAACGAATTTCCGACACGCGACACTAGTGGAACAAGAAGTCTTCCGGCGAATTCGCGTGCTTGATATTCTGCTCTTCCCCATAATCCATCTGGCAAATCAAGTTGGATTCGTTTCCATTCATCGTAACTCGATGTACGCAGTTGTTTGATTATCTCTCCATGGAGGACATAGTGTCCAACCTCATGAGCTATGGAGAACCGGATTCGCGGTTCAGGGCGGGCAGGATCATATGCGATCTCGCGAAGATCTCCGGAAAGGTAGGCCTCGGTGTGAGCTTCGCTGAAGAGGTTTGCAACAGGAATAATCGTGAGACGAAGGTTTCGTTCCACGATCAATTCAATATCGACAGGGATTCTGTCACCCCAATACTCTTTCCGGAACTCGTCGGCCTTTCGCCGTATCTCATCGTTATCAAGAAAGGGGATCTGAATTCTTGAGAAGTCGACCGGCAAGTCTATCTCCGCTTGAGAAGGGCGATCAGTTTGTCTAATTCCTCCTCACTCGGTTTTTCCCCCCGCACGGTTCGAAAGAATACAGGCAAAGCGGCGACGACATCTTCATCATCGTACACATCATCCGGAATTCGTTGCTGTGAGATGTAGGCGAGGTCGAAGAACGCAGACCAATCAGCACTTCCCTTTTTCAGCTTGATGAGTTTTGCTATTCCTTCGAGAACATCTCTGTTTGAAGGGGCAGGAAGCAATCCCCGCTCAACCTTACTCCAGTTGCTGGGATCAAGTTCAGCGAGCTTACAGAATTCCCTCAAACTCAGGTCAACCCCAAGACGTTTGTCTTTGACAAATTCCCCGAATGTCATGGTTTTCTCCTCTGTGTGGTAAAAAATATACCACACTAGTAGACCGTTGTCAAGAGAATTTTTCGGGTGCTTGCGATGATAAGTCTCCCCCGCGACAGGCCGATTCAAATCTACAGGAAAAGGAGAGAAAATCAACGTTTGAGCACGAATTCTGGAAGCCGGGAAACATCAAGTGTGGAGTCCAAGGTTCACTGGGACCGCTAGCAAAGATTTCCCAGTTCATTTGCCCATTGGAGAAACTCTGGAGCCAGAGTTGGGTGTTGATAGAATAGTTGTCTTCGGGAACCACCTTTGGAAAAAGATACTGTGATTCAATTCCGAATTCTGCCCGTCTTAGTGATTGCGCTTGTTGTCATCAGTTGCACAACCGGGAACAATATGGAAACAAATCTCAGACAAAACGACGGTAAGCTCTACACATTTTCGATGAAGACGATCGATGGAGAGACAAAGTCGCTTGAGGAATACAAAGGAAAGGTGATGATGATCGTCAATGTCGCCTCGAAATGCGGCTATACGCCGCAATACGAAGGACTCGAAAAGATCTTTCAAAAATACAGAGATCGCGGATTTATGATCCTCGGATTTCCGGCCAACGACTTCCTGCGGCAGGAACCAGGAACCGATGAAGAGATCAAATCCTTCTGCTCACTGACCTACGGCGTCACGTTCGACATGTTTTCCAAGATCATCGTCGACGGTAAGGATCAGGACCCGCTCTACTCGTATCTGACCAACGAGTCCCCTGTGTCGGGACCGGTGAAGTGGAATTTCCAGAAATACCTTGTCGACCGGAAAGGAAACGTCGTTGCGCGATTTACCCCGGCCACAGAACCGACAGATCCAAAGTTGATCGCCGCGTTGGAGTCCCTCTTGAGTGAAACTGAATAACCACTTCTGATTACCTTTGCCGCATATCGGTTGATTCATCCGCCACGCGGAACACGATCCTTCCAATCGCACACTCGCGGCACCTTCCCACCGAACAATAGTACCTGTAAAGTTGAATAGCTCCCTGATGGAGGCGGAGGGTCTCCAGGCGGAGATTCATATCGCCGATTTCACTCTGAACGATCCGCGTGACGGAATTCTCCGGGAGTGGGCCGAGGGTGGCATACATCTGAAGTAATTCGTCGCGCAGGATCCGATCTCTGAACACGCGTGCATACAGCAGGGCGCATGGGAGCAGCGTGTTCGCGATCATTTCGTCAATCCGGGATTGTCCAAGGGGAGTAATTCGACGACTGCTCCGTTCATCGAATCGATAATGATGCGTCCAAAATTCCGATGGTTCCGATCTCAGCGAATCGCTCACGACTCTTCGCTTCTTCGGAACCGGAATCTGCGATTTGAGCTGCTGGATAATCCTGCGAAACAAATCGCCGGTGATACAAGCTTCGACCAGTGACGCCGCAGCGGCAATCCGGACCGTTGGAAAATTCGAGGGGCGTGTCGGAAAAAACTGCCATTCGGATTGATGCATATGATCCCCGCGAACAAATCCTTTCCATCGGATCCACTGCTTCCGGAGTTGTGCAACATACTGGCGCGAATGAGGATCGTCCAACGTCTCGTTGGCGGGAAGCAACCCGGATACCCCGAACAAAACGGCCTCGATCGCCTCCCGTTGATCGCCGTGCAAAATGCTGCGAGCGATCTGCAGGGTGACAATCCTCGATAGCCGAAGAAACTGTTGCCGATTGTGACTATATCCAAGGCATTCCATTAATCCCTCGTACATCAGCTGATCCCACAGTTCTCGACGGGAGAGATCTCTGAGCGTGAGCTCGCGCGCCGAAGGAGGAATCTGACTCGGCAAATCCTCCTCAATCGCGCTCGCGTAAAGCCGCCACGGTTCGTGCACTCCTTGAATCCGTTCTTCCGCGAGCTGCCGCAATCGTTCTTCAAATCTCCGCAACTTCATTTCCATCCGTTCGGTCGAGAGACGATCCAGCCACTGCCGGAGCACGGCGACCTCCACTTCTTTCCATCTCCCATGACACGGGATGTGATTCTTCCCGAGCGAGGAAACCTCCGACGACGCTTTGCTCCAGAGGATGTCGATCGACTCGGTGAGATACGGTTCGAGGAGAAGAATGGGCACAGATCGTCCGCTCGCAGCGATTGTGGGCGATCGCTCGGGATGACCCCGCAACACGACATGAAGAATCACCCGATTGTATCGCGCATCGGTGTGATGATTGTGCTGCTTCCAGGCGATGAGGTTCTTGTGGATTTCGATGTCCCCCCGGTACACAATGCCGTCAATTCTCACGATCGCATCAAGAAAGTCCGGACCGCTTTCGCGGTTCCACGCGCCGACATGCTCGATGACAAGTCTTCGGTTGTCAGTCGTAAGAAGATTTTCCGTGCGAAAGTACTGCTGGCTCCAGATGTATCGGAGGAAACGCTCGTCGTGTCGTGAGCGTTTCCGTCTCATATGTTCCCCTGTTTGTGATGGTGTGGATTGAGTGGATGGATTCTCCCCCCATGGAGACCCGTTACGTGAAGTACCTTTCCTGGATTGTTCTGATTTCGTTTCGCAGGCGGAGGGCTTCCTGCCTTGCCGCATCCGCATAGTCCGTCGATCGCGAGGCATAGATGACAGATCGACTTACGTTGATGATCGCGCCGTAACCATCTTGTGTGCATCCGTTTCGAACGGCCGACGGCAAATCACCCCCCTGTGAACCGATGCCCGGAATCAGCAGGGGCATGCGCGGCACGACCGTCCGGATGCGCTTCATCTGTCGTGGCTGGGTTGCCCCGACGACGAGGCCGATGTTCTCGTTCGAATTCCATTTTTTGGCTGCCGCGACAACTCGCTCGTACAACGGCTTCGTGCCGATTTTCAGGTGCTGGAAATCCTTCGAGCCGCGATTGGATGTGAGGGCAAGGAGAAAAACGCCGCGATCGGGCTTCGTGAGAAACGGTTCCACAGAATCGAATCCCATGTAGGGATTGACCGTTGCGGCATCGAATCCAAGCTGAACAAAAAGGGCGTCGGCGTACCGGGCCGACGTGTTTCCAATGTCTCCTCGTTTTCCATCGCCGATCGTGATGAGATGGTTCGGAATGCTCTCGAGTGTCTTCTTCAGCGTGTGGTACCCTTCAGCCCCCATCGCCTCGTAGAACGCGAGGTTGATCTTGTAACAGCACACGAGGTGATGCGTGGCTTCGATGAGTGCGCGGTTGAAATCGAGAACGGCACTCTCGGAACGTTCAAGATGAGGGGGCAACAATGCGGGATCGGTATCGAGACCGATACACAACAGAGAGTCTTGACGCTGCTGAACGTGCAGCAGTCGCTCGGTGAATGATATCATGTTATTTGCAGAGTGAACGAGAGTTGCGAATCTACCGGAAATTCTTCCACATCATTGACTCGACGGGTTTGGTGCTGCGCTTCACATACTTGGCATTCTTCTTCCGGAAATATGGAATCTCAACATCGCCGGCCACTTCAAAGTAGATCAGCTGACCGATCGGCATTCCGGCATAGATGCGGACGGGCTGGCGAACGGAGATTTCAAGAGTCCATGTGTTGCAGTATCCGATGTCCCCCTTGCCGGCCGTGGCGTGGATATCGATCCCCAATCGACCGATGCTGCTTTTGCCTTCGAGAAACGGGACGTGTCGATGGGTCTCCGTGTATTCCTCCGTCACGCCAAGATACAGCTTGCTGGGGACAAGTATGATTCCCTCCGTCGGGATTCGGAAATGCCGGATGGTATTGTGGGCCTTACAATCGAGGATTTCCTCCGTATACATCGCCAGCCATTTCCCGAGATGTACATCGTAGCTATTCGAGCCGAGATACTTCCGGTAAAAAGGCTTGACCACGATGGAGCCTGCTTTTATCTCGGCGAGGATTTGCCTGTCGGTGAGAATCATGAACGATCCCTCTGAAGAATTGTCTGAATGTACAAAGAATTGCACGGGAAGCAACCGTGCATGCAATGATCGGACCATGAAATCGAGACGGGGGAACTGCTTAGTACGCTTTCCGATTGGAGAAGAAGTTCATGAGCAATCCCACCATGGTCATGTTCGCAACGAGTGCCGAACCGCCGTAGCTGAGGAAGGGGAGGGGAATACCGATGACGGGCATGATTCCCATCGACATGCCGATGTTGATCAGCACATGGGTCGTGAGTGCGCCGACGATACCGATGGCTGCGATGCCACAGAACGGATTCTTCGAGAGTCCGGCTATCTTAATTCCGCGTAGCAGAAGTGCGCTGAAGAGAATCAGCACGAGCGAGGCTCCGGCGAATCCAAATTCTTCGCCCGGAACGCAAAAGATAAAATCGGTCCACTGCTCAGGAATAAAGTTCAATTGCGTCTGCGTTCCCTGCAGAAAGCCTTTGCCGAACAGGCCTCCCGACCCAATCGCCACCTTCGATTGGAGCACGTTGTACCCTGATCCGAGCGGATCGGCTTCCGGATTGAGGAAGGCGACAATTCTCTTCTGTTGATACGCGGGGAGACGTTCGAACACGGCCTGGACCGAGAGGCCGATGGCAATTGTCAATCCGAACACCGCGGCAGCCGTGAACAGATTCTTCTTCGTATAGTAGAGGAGCGCGAGACTGATTAAGACCGCCAGAATAAACGGTATCGTTCCTAGGAGCGCCCCAAATGCAGCCAGCATCGGAGAGAGAATGATTGCGAGCGTGAAGTTGTCGGCTCCCGACCAGTAGAGTACGGGAATCAACAGGGCAAGAAAGACCAACGAGGTTCC
>Ga0194110_10001647_pt1 | contig 28708 bp, 24 predicted proteins | sample TA2Kig1200mmetaG_FD_146192 | JGI IMG/M metagenome (GOLD analysis project Ga0194110, IMG submission 146192) | Freshwater microbial communities from Lake Tanganyika, Tanzania - TA2015032 Kigoma Deep Cast 1200m | ecosystem: Environmental > Aquatic > Freshwater > Lake | place: Tanzania: Lake...
TTGACCCTTTTGCTGATCGTTTTGATCGCCGCGCCGCTGGCGAAATTTGTGCCCCTCGCGACGCTCAGCGCTGTGCTCGTGAATGTCGCCTTGCACATGGGCGAATGGCACAACTTCGGGCGCCTTCCCAAATGGCCGAAGAGCGACGCATTGGTTTTTCTCGTGGCGTTCGTGCTAACTATGATCATCGATCTGACCGTCGCGGTAGAAGTGGGAATGGTCTTGGCCGCCATTCTCTTCATAAAGCGCGTTTCCGAGACCACGCAGATCACGAAGGTGGACGAAACGACCGAGACCGAAGGCTTGCATCACTCGCTCGTCGGCAAGGAGATTCCCAAAGGGGTCATGATCTATCGCATCTTTGGCCCATTCTTTTTCGGCGCGGCCGACAAACTCGCGAGCGCGCTAGAGCGGCTTAAGGAAGAGCCAGACGTGCTCATCTTGCGCATGAGAAAGGTGTTGGCAATGGATGCCACGGGACTCAACGCCCTCAAAGACCTCTACGAGCGGCTCCGCCGGACAGGCAAACGCCTTGTGTTAAGCGGGCCGCACACGCAGCCGCTTTTTTTTAATGGATAACGCGGGTTTTCTGGACCGCATCGGACGCGAAAACGTTTGCGCGCACGTCGATGCCGCGCTCGCGCGCGCGAGAGAAATCCTTGGTTTGCCGGCAGCCGCGCCAAATGACGCGCTGCGGGCAGGCCAACAAAGCATCGGGCCGGGCCAGCGAGAGCCCTATGCGAGCAAAGTGCGGGACTGACGGATTCTCTTCATGCAACACTGGAGCGAATTTTTTCTGACGTTATGCTTAATCAGCTTCAGCATCGGAGCGATTTGCGCCATTCTGTTTCATCGCCAAGCTCGCGCTGCAATCCTTCTTTCTTTTGGCCTCGCTGGCCTCGGCGCCATCGCCGGGCTTCTCTTTTCCTTGGAACTCTCGGATTTCCGCGAGGCGCTCCCGCGCGCCTGGTTTTGCCTTCCGGAGTGCCGTTCCTCGACTTGACCCTGCGTTGTGACGCGCTGGGCGCGTTTTTTGTTCTGATTGTATCGCTCTTCGGATTCGCGCTTTCGATTTATTCGCTGAGTTCTCGCCTTACTTTGCCAAAACCATCCGTTTCGAAAGTCATGTGGAGGAAGCATGCTTGATTTACATGCTTGTGACTCTGCTGCTGTTGCTTCTGTTGACGCTATGATTCTCGATCCGCTGAGCATCATCTTCCAAACGGCGCTGCCGCTTCTGCTCGCGCCGCTGGTGAGCGGCATCATCCGGAACTGGAAAGCCAAGCTGCAAAATCGCCGAGGGCCTCCTATTGGGCAGCCCTATTTCGATCTGCTAAAATTCTTGCGCAAAGACATGGTGATTTCCGAGCGCGCGTCGTGGGTGTTTTCGTTTGCGCCTTATGTCATTCCCGGTTGTCCGCCGAACCCTTACGCGTTCTTGCACGGATTCTCCTGGCGATGGGGCGGCGGCTTGAGTCAAGCGCCTAACTTGCCATTCACCTTGCAGATAGCCCGTGCGACGGCGATAGAGGCTCCAAGAGATTTGATCGAAGTCGTCAGGATCATCTCCGACCTCGACGGATGATATGCCACCGATTAAAGTAGCCTTGTCATGACAGCGATTCTTGAAATACCGGAGGTTCGCCAGCGCGTCTCGCCTCTCTCGGTCGAGGAGTATCACCGACTCGATGAGTTCAACGAGAATGGCCGCCGAACCGAGCTAATTCGGGGGATTGTTGATCTATGGGAGTTCATCGGCGCCTCGCTACTCCAGGGATGGTTCAAACTGCTCGGCGGGCCTGGGCGAGAGGTGGTTCTGCATGATCAAGCGCGCGCAAGCGTTCCAGCGCAGTAAAGCTTCGTCATTTCCTTCCGGGCGCATTCCTTCGGCCTTCTCGTACCAATCCATCGCTTCGCATAACCATTCGTATGCGGCGCCAGTCGAGGCCGGAGAACCGATCTGAAGCTGCGCTTTGGCGCGTCGTTCGGCAATGATTCCAGCGTAGTAAGCCCGCTCATATGGAGTCTGCAGGCGCGCGAGCGTTTCCTGTGCCCGGGTGACGCTGGCCGCATGACCGCCGCCAAATTGGTCGGTCAAGGCCAGCAACAAAATAACCAAAGCTTGCTGGTTCTCCGGATCAACACGCAACACATCGAAACAGATGCTTTCGGCTTCGCTCGGTTCGTTCAGTAACCGATAGCGGACGGCACGTTCCAACGCTGCAGGAATAGCCTCTTTCGAGAGGGGCTTAAGTTCGAAATGGACGGGCTCCATGGCGTGACGCTGCGGTCTTTGTCGTTAATTGAGTCAGGCTTTCAATCGGATTCAAAACTGTTCGCTGGAGAATTTCAATCTCCATCTCGTTTCTCGACTGAGATGCACCCTCGCCTGCGCTGTGATCAGCTTATGGTGGCTCGGCCATAGGTTCGCCCTACGGGACTTGTTTCGGGCGGAACAACTCCCACAGTTTGCCCAGCGGATCGTAGAACTTGTCCACCACACGTTCTTTCAGCGGAATAATGGCGTTGTCCGTGATGGTAATACTCTCAGGGCAAACTTTTGTGCAACACTTCGTAATATTACAAAAACCGATGCCTTGGGCTTTCTTCAATTCTTCCAACCGATCTTCCACATCGAGCGGATGCATTTCCAGAGCTGCCGCGTAAACGAGAAAACGCGGGCCAATGAATTCCTCGTGTTTGTGATGTTCCCGCAGGACGTGACAGACATCCTGGCAAAGAAAGCACTCGATGCACTTCCGAAATTCCTGGACGCGATCAATATCATCTTGTGTCATCCGCCAGGTGCCATCGGGCGCATCCGGGCGGCGCGGCTTGAACTTCTTGATTTTCTTTTTAACCCGGAAGTTCCAGGAAACATCGGTCACGAGATCCTTGACCGCGGGAAAAGCTTTCATCGGCTCGATGGTCACTGGCTTATCGAGCGGAATCTCATTCAGGCGAGTCATGCACATCAATCGCGGGATGCCATTGACTTCTGCGGAACAAGAGCCGCATTTGCCTGCTTTGCAATTCCAGCGGCAGGCCAAGTCGTTGGCCTGCTTGGCCTGAATTTGATGGACCGCGTCCAGGACGACCATTCCTTCAGAAGTCTCCGCGGTGTAATCTCGAAATTCGCCGCTCTCGGAAGTCCCGCGCCAAATTCTAAAGACCGCTGTCTTCATTTGTTCTCTTCGATAACTCGTTTCAGCTCAGCCGGCATCTCGGGGATTGGCTCGCGACGTATTTGCATTGTTCCATCGGCGCCCTTCCAAACGATAATGTTGACCTTGCCGAAGCGGGCGTCTTTGTCCGGGTAATCCTCGTGGAAATGGCCGCCCCGACTCTCTTTGCGTTCGAGAGCCGATCGGGTAATCGCCTCCGACACCGTCAGCAGATTCGTCAGGTCAAGCGCGGTATGCCAGCCGGGATTGTATTCCCGGTTGCCGCGGACGATGACTTTCTTGGCCCGTCCCCAAAGGCTTTCAAGCCCCTCCAAAGCGCGCCGCATTTCTTCTTCGCGCCGCACGATTCCGACAAGGTCTTGCATCATCTCCTGCAAGTCGTGCTGGACATCATACGCGCCCTCGCCTCGGGCAGCGCCAGTGCTCCGTTCGAACGGCTCCAACGCGCGTCGCGCAGCCTCGGCCATTTGGCTGTCATCAATCGTGCCGAGCTTGTTGGCCTTGGCGAACTGAGCGGCGAATTCGCCCGCGCGCTTGCCAAACACGATGAGATCCGACAAGGAATTGCCCCCGAGCCTGTTCGCTCCATTGATTCCAGCCGCGCACTCGCCCGCCGCGAAGAGTCCGGGCAATCGGGACATTTGCGTATCCGAATCGACGCGAATTCCGCCCATGATGTAGTGCGTCGTCGGCCCAATTTCCATCGGCTGCGTCGTAATATCGATGTCGGCAAGCTGCTTGAACTGGTGGTACATGCTGGGCAGCTTCTTCTTGATGTGGTCGGCTGCGTTCGGAAGTTTTTGTTTGATCCAGGCAATATCCAGAAAAACTCCGCCGTGTGGACTGCCTCGGCCCGCTTTGATCTCGCGCACAATACAACGCGCAACGTGATCGCGCGTGAGAAGTTCGGGAGGCCGGCGCGCATTTTTGTCGCCTTGCGTGTAACGCCAGCCTTCCTCTTCATTGTCGGCGGTTTGGCTTTTGTAATTCTCCGGAATGTCATCGAACATGAAACGGCGCCCTTGGCTATTGACGAGAATCCCGCCTTCACCGCGCACACCTTCCGTGACGAGAATGCCGCAAACACTCGGAGGCCAAACCATGCCCGTCGGATGAAATTGCACGAATTCCATGTCGATCAGCTCGGCGCCCGCTTGGTAAGCGAGCGAGTGACCGTCGCCGGTATATTCCCAACTGTTGCTCGTAATCTTGTAAGCTCGCCCAATCCCGCCCGTGGCCAGCACGATTGCTTTCGCGCGAAAGAGTTTGAATCGGCCGCGCTCCCGTTCGTAGGCGAACGCACCGACAACCCGGTTGCCTTCTTTCAACAAGCTCAGGACCGTGCATTCCATGTGGACATCGATCCCTTGATGAATACCGTGGTCCTGCAGCGTGCGAATCATCTCGAGACCAGTCCGGTCTCCGACGTGAGCGAGCCGTGGGTACTTATGTCCGCCGAAATTCCGTTGCAGAATCCGGCCATCCTTGGTGCGATCGAAAACCGCTCCCCAAGCTTCCAGTTCGCGCACGCGCGCGGGAGCTTCCTTGGCGTGCAATTCGGCCATGCGCCAATTATTGACGTACTGTCCGCCGCGCATTGTGTCCGCAAAATGAACTTTCCAATTGTCACGCTCGTCCACATTCGCGAGAGCCGCCGCGATGCCGCCTTCGGCCATGACCGTGTGCGCCTTTCCGAGAAGAGATTTGCAGACCATGCCGACGGAGACGCCGCCGGCGGACGCTTCAATGGCGGCTCGAAGTCCGGCGCCGCCTGCGCCAATCACGAGCACGTCGTGTTCGAATGTTTGGTATTCGGGCATTAGTGATCCCCTCTCCCTGACCCTCTCCCCATCGGATGGGGCGAGGGAAATGGATATTGCAGGACGTTGTTCGCACTCCCATTCGAACCGCGAGAAAAAGATGATCGCTCCAAGACACATTCCCTCGCCCCATCCGATGGGGAGAGGGTCAGGGAGAGGGGATCGAGAGTATTCACAGCTAAACGTTAAAGAATCCTCAAATCCTTCCAGATTCCCATCGAACACAGGCGCACGTACAGGTCTGAGAATCCCACCCAGAACAGGCTCATCCAAGCCCAGAGCATGTGCCGCCGATTGAGACAACTGACACAGCCGTAAGCTTTTTGCCGCGCTGGCGCGCGCGACAATTGATCCAGAAATCCGCCGATCAAATGCCGAAGCGAATGGCAGCCCAATGTATAACCACCGAGAAAAACGACGTTCAAAGCCAGCACGACCGTTCCCACCCCGATGCCGAATGAAGTTTCGCCAGCGGTGTTGTTGAACCACATCGCTTTCCAGACGTCGTGCGCGAGGAAAAATAGGAAGAGCACAGCCAGATAAAAAAAGTAGCGGTGCACGTTCTGCATGATCAGCGGGAAAGAATTCTCGCCGCGATAATGTTTCCGCGGCTCACCCACAGCGCACGATGGCGGATCAGCCCAGAACGATTTGTAGTAAGCGCCCCGGTAATAGTAGCAAGTGAGGCGAAAACCGCCGGGCGCCCAGAGAATCAGCAGTGCCGGCGAAAAGACAAGCCAAGCAGGCCACCACGCCGGTCGTGGTCCAAACCAATTGTGCGGCGAATCGCCGAAAAGTTCGGGAGAATAGAATGGCGACAGGTACGGACCATCATAATAGTGCTCGCCTTGAAATGCGGCCCACGTGGAATAGACAATAAAGGCGGACAATCCGGCCAAGACCAAGAGCGGCTGGGCCCACCAGGCATCTGGACGCGTGGTTTGCCCAAATGGCCGCTGCTTCAGAGAAACATCTGCGTACGACATAGCACGATTCCCACAGCACCAAAACGCGAAGCCGGCTGCCTGTCAAATCGATGAGCTGCAAAGACCGGCGCCACTTGCGAACAAAGGCTGGACGCTGTGAATCCGAACCCGGCTGACACGCGCCGAATTTAGCGCAGAGAGAAATTCGGAAGCAAGCACCCAGTAAAATTTTTCGAGTTAAGCACGGCGAATCAATTTTATCAGATGAACTGTTGCCCTCACGATTCGAGGTCTGTCTGTCAAGCTGGAGAAGGGCGCATCGTGACACACTACCACCAGTCGGAATGTGCCATGGTCGTAACGCAGAGTTTCCCTCTGCTGTATCGCGGATTTTCAATCCCCAGTGTATTCGCGAAACCGGACGCGCTGGACGGGGCGAGACCCATGCCGACTGAAAGCCGGCGATACGGCAGACTGCAAGTCTGCTCTACGACAAAGATGCACCCCAGCTGGAAAGCCTGACTCTCATGCTTCAGGGCACGGCCAGAACTCGATAGAACCGGACGTTGAAGGAGCGCGATTTTTCGTCCGTAAAGCCGAACGAGTTGGTCACGAACGCGCCGGTAAAAACGTCCGCCCACGCCGTAAGATTGGTTGAAGCTTGGATCACGAATTTCTGTCCGGCGCTGCCGTAGAGGCTAAGCCGGAAGTTCGGCAGCGCGGGATTGAGCGAGGCCAGTGAAGCGAAGGAGGGCGGAGTGTTCGCGGTCTTTAAGTTAAGGGCGATAGGACCAGAAAATCCGTTAAAGCCCGCCACCGCCAAAGCGTACGTTCGGTAAGCAACCGCGTTGAACGTGAGCGTGCTCGTAAAGTTCGTAACGGTGAAACTGATGCCGCGCCCCGGAACATTGGTCAGCGTGTTGACGGCATCTCCGGTGTAAGCGTCAAGCAGCGCAAAAAACTTGTCGCCCTGCGTAGTCACTGTGACCGGGCCTGAGACGGGCGCTCGCCACGAGTACCAAATGGATCTCTTGCTGGACTGTCCCGAATGCAACGGCTCGCCGGCTTCGGTTGTGGCGTAGACATTTGATGTCTCAAGGCTCACCAAAGTCCCGCTTATGGCCGTTCGATTTGCGAAGTCGTCATTGGAAGGTCTTGGCGGATAGGCGAGCGTCAAAGTAAACGAACCAACGGCGCCTGCGAGTCCATCTGCTGCTAATTCGTAACTCTGGCCGGCCACGGCATCAAAGGTAAGCGTTGTCGTCTTATTGGTTTGGTCAAAAGTAATGGTGCGTCCGGTGACGTTAGTCAACGTGGCTAATCCAGAGCCAATGTATACATCGAGCAGCACAAAAAAACTTGGCGAGGCAGCCGTGATAATGACCGTTCCGGAGTTTGTCGCGTTCCAGGAAAACCAAACGGATTTTCCGCCAAGGTTTGGCGCGGCGTGCAGCGGTTCTCCGATTTCCAAAGTCGCAGCTGAATTCGAAGAAGCCAATGTGATCGCGTCTCCCGAGAGGGTAGTTCGGCCGCTGAAATTGTCGTTCGCTGGTGGCGGCTGAAACGCCAGGCTGAAAACAAAGTTCCCGGCAATTCCCGAGAGCGCATCAATGACGATGGAATAGGTTTCGCCACCGATCGCGTCGAACGTGGCTCGAGCTAAAGAGTTGGTTTTGTCGAACTCGAACTCGCGCCCAATCGAGGTCAGAGAGCTCGATGACAGTGATTTATAAATCTCCGCTAATGGTGACATGCCTGTCCCTTGAGCGGTTAGCACGACGGTCCCCGATTTAGGAGCTGTCCAGGAGTACCAAACAGACTTTCCACCGGGATTTCCGGTGTGCATCGGTTCATTGGGCTCCGCGTTGGCTGCTCGAGTTGAGCCAAAAACATTGGCCGCCATGCCAGCCACGGCGATTCGGTTAACATAATCGTCATTGCGCGGCCGAACGGTGACTTGCACCGGAACGGAAGCCGAAGAGGCGCCCAGCGTGTCGATGGCTCTTGAAGTCAACTGGCACTCGCCGGGCGGCAGGTTCGTCCAAACGACGCTGTAAAAATTGGTCACGCCAGCCGAGAGAAGATTAGTGCCGCCCAAGCCGATACCGATCGTTAAGCCCGTGATCAGATTCGTCGTGACTCCGATCAATTCATTCCCTTGATAGAACTCGACTTGCTTGATGGCGCCATCGTGGTCGCTCACCTGTGCCATCAAGGCGAGATTCGTTCCGGCTGTGAACGTTGTTCCAGTCGTCGGACTCGTCAAACTGACCAAAGGCGGCTTCGTCCGAACAAGCGGTCCGTAAAAGGCGCCAACAATCGGAGCCGTATTGCTGATCGTCAGCACGTTGTTTGCGCCATTGGTCGTGCCTGGCAAACCGGTCGGCGCGCCTTGAAAGAGCACATTCGGATTAGAGAGGTAAGGGATGAGTTGGCCAGGCGCATAACTCATCACATCGCGATACGTCATTCGGTTGGCCACAAAGCGATGGCCGTGAGAGTACGGAAACGCGCCCGGTTTCACCGTGCCGTCGGCATTGAGAGCATTTTCACGATCGTGCTGGCAGCCCAGATTATGGCTGATTTCATGGCAGAAGATGTAGGTTCCGACGGCACTGGCGCGCTTGACAACACTGAAGGCCAGAGGTTGAAAGAAGCTCGAAGGCTCGGTCATCGTAAAGGCCAAACCTGAGATGCCCTCGTCAGCATGCTCTGTGATCAGACAAACCACATCGGCGCGATTCGTCTCCCGAAGGCCGTGCACTTCATCCATGAAACCGTCGTCGCGCAGTTGGAGACGAGTCAAGTTGGTCGAGAGGCTGGGAAACTCGGTGTAGTCAATCTCACTCCGATGAACCAAGCGCAGGCGTATGTTTGCTTCGCTGTTCTGATAGACTGTATTTGCCTCGGCGACCGCGAGATCGATCAACGTGTTCATCGATGCAGTGCTGCCGGCGCCGGCGCGCGCTTCGCCCGTGTAAACGACCATGACATCGAGGATCGTGACTAGGTTCGTTGTGGCCGCCGCCGATGCGGGGATCGTCGAGGGTATCTCCGATTTCCTGTACACCAGGAGCGGATGTTTGATCACCGGAACGAATTGCTCGGCGTTCAGTCGATCAACGCCGCAAACGCCGGCGCGCGACGGATCAATCTCGCTGACGCTGTACCGTTGGTGGCCCGCAGACAGGATGCGATACGTGCCGCGCCGAGGCATCGATACCGTCGCTGCTATCGTGTCACCTTCGACCGCGAGCGTCCATTGGCTGTTGGATTCGCCTTCAACGTGTCCGTAACCGACCCAGCGGTCTGGTCCGAGCGACTCGGTCCGAACAATAACCCCGGTCACTTGCACGTCGGGGAACAGGCTCAACGCGAGTTTAGCGCCCGTCCAATCTCGCTTTGCCTCTGGCCCAAAGAACAAGCGCGTGTTGACTGAGGTGGTGCGGATACGTTTCGCCGCAGCGTCGCTTGGGCTCGCCTCGGAGGATAACGACTGAAGTTGGGGGCCATCGAGCTGCAAAGTATCCAATGACTGAGCAAAATTTAGTGGAGCTACCCAAAGAATGAGAACCGCCGGACAAATTCGCGACATCGCCCACCAAGAAGCTTTTGCTGCACGCAACAGTGTGCGAAGATGAGTCATTGTCAGGTGTATAATCGGATAGATCCAGTCCCTCGCGAAATTCGAGGATTGGAACGACTTAGGTGCCGTTGGCCCGACGCGTAAAGCAAATCTCAAGAGCAACCCTTCTATTGATCATCTTTGTCATATTTCACATCACATCGCTGCGCGTCGTGAAAAGCAGCTTCCTGGCCAAGGATAGGGAGAATACCTACCTTGGATAAGTCTAAAGAGTAGGAACAGGCGTCTCGCCTTTCTTGGAGCCCATAACGCGATCGTGTGGACGAGTGTCCACCTCCGGTGTCTATCGAGTAGCGCAGACTGCCCCAGTCTGCTGTTTCGCAGGATGCCATCCTGCGCAGCGGCCTGGGCGGCGAATCGGTCGGACGCGTGCGAAATTCTGCCGATTGGCAATCGACGAAACGGCAGACTGAGCAGTCTGCGCTACGCTAAACGGTTAAGCCTGACTTTGGAGAGTAAGAGTGATTTCGCAATGCTTGACGAATGGCCGCGGACCGCACGCTACTCCAGGCGAGACCTTTGTTGAGCCAATGGCAGTGAGACCGGCGAGACGCGCTGTCCTACGAATCGGCGCCGCCAGCGCCCTCGCGCTTGCGCGACTTAACGCTTGCGCAAAGTCCGTCCTGAGACGAAATATCTTTACGTTCCGTTAACGGAATTAACTGTACGTGCGCCGCCGGAAGTATCATCTGTTTGCTGTTGAAGAAAATCGTTTGCCCCTCACCCCTGTTATTCTCTTTCTGATCGTCAGTTGGGCAATCACTGGTTTTCCCAACACGAAGCGCGTGGTCGAAGTGCCGAGTTCCGATTCAAACCGATCAAGCCCGCCAAATCAGATCGTGGTGAAGTTCAAAGCGCCGATCCACCGCGACAAACAAAGGAACTCTCTACGTTCCGTAGGGGAGGAAGTAAGGTTCTTTTCAAGGCCATCGGTCGTTCGGCGCGACGCAACCCGCCCAGCCAAAGAAGCGAACGGACCGTCTATTTTCGATCAATTGGCGGTGGTTAAAACTGCGGCCGGCCTTGATTTGGATTCCGCAATCAGGCGGATGCAGATAAATCCGGACGTCGAATACGCCGAGCCGAATTTCCGCTATCGCATTGCCCAGGCGAATCCGAAACAGAGCGTCCCGGACGATTTCGACTTGGACAAAGCTTGGGGATTGCGCAACACAACCGAAACCGCCGGAACTAATCGCGCAGACATTCACGCGGTCGAAGCCTGGTCGCTCGCGACGGGCGACAAACGCGTCACGGTCGCGATCCTTGACACGGGAGTGGATTATTTTCATCCGGACTTGCAGCCCAACATTTGGACCAATCCACGCGAGATAGCTGGGAACGGCCTGGACGACGACCGAAACGGTTACGTTGACGATGTTCATGGCTACGATTTTGTGAGTGGTGACAGCGACCCTATGGACGACAACAGCCACGGCACTCACGTCTCCGGGATTATTGGCGCGGCTGGCAACAATCAGCGCGGCATCGCGGGCGTCTGTTGGGAGGTGGGCCTCATGGCGTTGAAAGCGTTTGACGAAACCGGCAATGCCGATGTTATTCAAGTTGTCGAAGCTGTTCGTTATGCCATCGAGAACGGCGCGCAAATTATCAACGCGAGCTGGGGAGGATTTGATCGCAGCCGAGCCTTGGAAGAGATCATTGCCGAAGCGCACCAAGCTGGAATCCTTGTTGTCGCCGCGGCGGGCAATGAAAAGACCGATCTGCCTTTCTATCCCGCCGCTTATCCGCACGTCCTGGCGGTCGGCGCGACGGACCCGACAGACCAACGATCACCCTTTTCCAACTACGGCGCTTATGTGGATGTAGCCGCGCCGGGTGAGAACATTTACTCAACAATTCCAAACAACCAGTTTGGGTTCATCAGCGGAACGTCGATGGCCGCGCCCTATGCCGCCGGTTTAGCCGCTTTGATCAAAGCGCGATACGCTCAATTTGCCAATCACGAGATTGAAAACATTATTCGGAACACGAGCGACTCGATTACGCCCGACAAACCGCTCGGGACGGGGCGCATCAATGCATACCGCGCCCTCTTGGTGAACGCGCCGTTGCCCGTCGCGAAGCTAATCGTTCCAACTGTTTTGAGCGGCAACGGCAAAGTCATTGGCACGGCGCACGGGAATAACTTCGCGGGTTGCGCGTTGGAATACGGGAAAGGCGCCCATCCAACGAATTGGATTCGATTGCACACGTCGGCCCAACCCCTCGCCGACGAGGGGTTGAGTTTTTCCACGGCTGCTCTTGATGACGGCACATACTCGATTCGGCTCGTCGCCCACAGCACAATGGGAACTCCAGCCATTGATCGTGCGCTTGTCGAAGTGCGCAACGTGAACGTCAGCTTTCCAATGAACAATGATCTCTTGCGAGCCGGAGAAACGATCGAAATTCGCGGAACGATCTTTGGCCCGAATCGCACGTTCTCGATCGAATTTGGCCTCGGCTGGAGACCGAGCGTTTGGCTGCGCGATGGGATCACTCTTCGCAACGGCGGACGGGGCGAAGTTTTGGATTCGACTCTCGCGACCTGGGACACGCGCCTGGCGCAAACGAATGAATTCTATTCGTTGAAACTGACGGCCCGCGTTGACGGCCAAGTGGTGGGCGAACAGATCGTCCACATGGTTTTCCTTGATGGCCGGTTGAAACCCGGCTGGCCGCAGTACATTCCAATCATTGGCGAGTATCCGCCCGAAAATTGGAGAGACATCAAAGTCGCCGATCTCAATCGCGACGGTTATGAGGAACTGCTTCTGGTCGATCATGGCAATACCGACGGAAAGAAAGCCCGGCTGCTCGTCTATAATCACGATGGCACGCTGCGTTGGTCCAAAGAGCTCGCGGCCGGTGCGCCATACGCCGACATCCCAGTCGTTGGTGATGTCGATAACGATGGTTTCCAGGAAATTTTCGTGGATGTGGGCGACCAAGGCGAACTCTTCGCATTCACGCACGATGGAGGCGCGCTTCCGGGCGCGTGGCCGATTCGCTTGGAAGCAACCAACCTGGGGAAGGTCCTGGCCGATCTGGACGGAGATGGCTTCAAAGAACTCGTTGCCTACGCGCAGAATCCTATCCAACGACACGGCGCGGATTGGCGGCGCCTTATGGTCGTCAGCAGAGATGGGAGCGTCCGCCGGAGCTGGGAGCTTCTCGCCTGCGCCAGAACTATCGACGCGCCGAAGATGTTCCCAGCCGTCGGCAATTTGGATTCGGAAGCGGATTTGGAAATTGTCGTGGTTTCCGGTTGCAACGAAATCGTCGCCTACAAACAGAATCGACCGTCCGCGCCGCTTTGGATTGCCAGCACAGAAGGCACGCTGCTCTCCTCACCCGTGATCGGCGACCTGGACCGCGATGGGCGAAACGAAATCGTGATCGGTGCTTATCGGTATCAAGGCGCGTTTCCCGGTGGGCTTTATGTTTTCAATCATGATGGCCAATTGTCGCACGGCTGGCCGGTCTTGCTGGACCAATCGTTTTCCGCCGCACCGGCCCTGGCCGATTTCGATCAAGATGGCGATCTCGAAATCAGCATCCCAAGTTCAGAATCGCAAAAGCTGCATCTGGTCCATCACCACGGCTTCAATGTGCAGGGATGGCCCGTCGGTCCAATCGACAATTCTTACATTAAATCGAGCAGCGTCATCGGCGACGTTAATACCGATGGAAAGCCGGACGTTTTGCTCGCTTCGCCCGGGTATTGGTTTTTGACGGCAACGTCCGGCAACCTCTCGACCGTCGGCGGGATTAAGGGATGGCGTTTTGATGGACAACCTATCGACTTGAACAGCAAAGACGCGCTTGACTCGCTGGTCATGGAAGGCTCGGCCGGCAAATCGTGGCTCAAAGCCGCGCCCATCACGCTCGCTGACATCGATGCCAACGGCAAACTCGACATCGTCGCTGCGTCAATCCAGGACCGCGCTTATGCGCCGTTGGGAGAGCCGACCGCTCGCAAAAACAGAAGCAGTATCTACGTTTGGGAATTGAACGTTCCTTACAGGTCAGACCGGATGCCATGGCCTACCTTTCAAGGCAGTCCTCAGCATACTGGTTCATACGTCGCGCCTCTGCACATCAACCAGCCGCCGGTCATCTCATCATTGCCAGATCAAACGATTCGTCCTGGAACGAGTTTCGTTGCCATCGAATTGGACCAACACATCGAAGACCCCGACGACGAACCGGAGCAGATTTCTTGGACGGTCATCGGTGCGACGGCGCTGAAAGTGGCCATTGACGTCAATCGCGTCGCAACATTCACCCCGCCGAGTCCAAGCTGGACCGGTCGCGAAATCGTTCAGTTCATCGCGACGGATTCTGGCGGGCTTAGCAGCTCGGGCACTGTCACGTTCGAAGTGCGTGCGAATTACAATCCGCCCATCGTTCGCGATGACCTGTTCCAGACGCACGAAGATACGCCGATCGAGTTTGACCCACTTGCCAACGATGAAACGTCTGGAGTTAACGCGCTCAGCATTGCCGCCGTGAGCCGGCCCCGCTTTGGCATAGTCAAACAGACGACTCCCGGGCGGTTGAGTTATATGCCCAAACCACAGTTCAACGGAACGGATCGCTTTACTTATTCAGCGAGCGACGCGCAAGGCCGGTCTGCCATTGGGATCATTCGCGTCGGCGTTCGGCCGGTCAACGACCGCCCAATCGCTGCGCCGGATAGCGTCATTACCATCGAAGATACGCCGCTCGTTATAAACCCGTTGATTAACGACAAGGATGTCGACGGCGACACATTCATGCTCGCGGATTTTTCTCAACCCGCCGAGGGAAGCGTTACCGCGCAACCCGACGGCAAGCTGCTTTATTCACCCAAGCCTAACTTCGCTGGGCTGGAAGCTTTTTCCTACACAATTCGCGATCCGGACAACACCATCGGCACGAATACCGTGACCGTTATGGTCAAGCCGGTGAATGATCCTCCCATTGCGAAAGACCAGGCGTTCTCACTCAACAAACGTTCTTACGTCAACCTCGAGTTTCTCGCTCAAGATGTCGAAGAAGAAAAACTGGCCTTCAAGGTTCTCAAAGGCCCCGAACATGGCGTCCTCCTGGCGTTCCCCACCGTCGCCGAGTACTATCCGGAAAAGGACTTTGTTGGCACAGACAGCTTTACCTATCAAGCGCATGACGGACATACCAACAGTGCGCCCGCAACCGTCACATTCAATGTTGTGGATGCAAATAATCGTCCGGCGCCGGGAAGTCAGTCGCTGTCTGCGAAGGCAGGACAACCGTTACGAATTAAATTGACGGCCAAAGACCTGGACGATGACGTCTTAACGTTCCAAATCCACACGCTGCCCGCCCACGGATCCGTCATCAGTGCCGGCCCAAATGTCACTTATCAGCCACAGCCTGGATTTCTCGGTTCCGATGAATTTCGATTCCAAGTATCCGACGGCAAGTCAACCAACGACGCCGGTCTTGTTAGTATTCAGGTGACCGATCTTAACACCGCGCCCGTCGCGATGGATTCATTCCTGATCACGGTGGTCAATACGGCGACCAACCTCGTGCTTCAGTCGGCCGACGGAGAGGGTGACCCGTTAACTTTCGAGATAGTGGCCGACCCGCTCAATGGAAAGTTGACCGGCCAAGCACCTCATCTTACTTACACACCAAACGCCAATTACCTGGGGTCAGATCGCTTTACGTTCAAAGTCCACGATGGCGAACTTTCCAGTCGCATCGCAACCACAACGATCACCGTCAAATACCCTAACCACGCGCCCGAACCGAAAGAACAATCCGTCACAGTGCCGATGAATCAGCCGTCGCCAATAACGCTCGCACTGAGCGACCTCGACGGCGATAGATTGCAGACTGTTATCTTGAAAGGGCCGCGGAACGGGCGTCTTGCTGGCATGGGCACGAATTTTATCTATTCACCGAAACCAGGATTTTCCGGAGAAGACACGTTCACTTATCGAGCTTGGGACGGCCAAATTTACAGCGGCATCGGCGAGGCAACAATTTGGGTTTCCTCGCCGAATAATCATGCGTCCAACCTGGCTATCGAGTCGATCAACCGGTTGGGCAACGGCCAGACGCGACTCATCGTAAAAGCGCCCGCCGGCAAAACGATTTCGGTCGAGGCCTCGACAAATCTTGTCGATTGGATCTCTTTAGAGACGATTAACAGCGACAGCGCTGCGACGCCATTCACAGATGCGAATACAACTCATTGGCTAAGGCGGTTCTACCGGCTGAGACGTCTCGAATAAAATCGCGCAGCGTTGACACTTCGCCTTTGGTTCAAGGGGTGGACGCGCCACCGCCCTTCGGCAAGGCATTACGAAATGCTTCTTACTCTTAATCTCCCCATGAACCTGCTTGTGAACTGTGGCTGGCGAGGGCAAAAAGCAGCCCCTTTCCCTAACCCTCGCCCCATCGGATGGGGCGAGGGTTAGGGAAAGGGGCTTTATGCACCAGGTTCATGGTCCCAATGCGCGCAACATTTGCCTGGAGGCGCCCCAAGAACCTTGTGGCTAGAGATTAGGATTACGATTCATAGTAAGACTAAAGGAGCGGCTTTATAGCGGTTGCCGGCTTCCCACGTCATGGAATGTCAGGGAATGCCTGAGATTTTATTAAGGTAGTGGAAAGCATTACTTCATGATAGGGTCCTGCACTTATGCAACAGCTTGAAGAATTGGCACAGTACATCCGCCAAACGCTGCCACAACCGAAAGCAATCACTCGTCTAGCCATAGATACGAAGGCTAACGTGGTCAGTTATGCCTGGAACGCGCACAAGTTTCTGATCAAGCCATCTCTCGAGGTCTTGGAACTCCGGGCGATCAATCTCGTCATCACAGGCGCTTCAATGCTGATGCAAGCCGCACTAATGAAACGTGATAAGGATAACAAGGTCCTCGGAGCCATAGACGAGTCTTTGCGGCAGGTCGAGGATCTCTTCTCAAATCATCAATCTGAGAAGGGCCTTGCGCTTTTAGAGTCAGTTAAGAGAACTCTCGAAAAAATTGCGCGGCCACCAGGAGTCGCGGGGCGAATGCGGGCTTGAAGCCGGCGTTCGCAGCACAAGAGGTTACGCACTCTTACGGAAGTTATTTCGAGAAACGGAGAAGGAGCGTTCGGCGGTTTCAATGACCGTTGCTCGATGTTTTCGACGCTGCGCCGGCAACGGCAGATATGTTCAAGGCCCGCACTACGAAGGCCCATCGGTCAGCGGCTTCTTCAATCTGCTTCGTGGTCGGTTTGCCGGCGCCGTGTCCCGCCTTGGTTTCAATTCGAATCATCACCGGAGCATCTCCCTGATGCGCTTCCTGTAAGGCCGCGGCAAATTTGAAGCTATGCGCCGGGACGACCCGGTCGTCATGATCAGCTGTCGTGACCAGGGTGGCGGGATAGCGTGCGCCTGATTTCAGATTATGAAGCGGCGAGTACGCATGCAGTGCCTTGAACTCTTCCGCGTTGTCTGCGGAACCGTAGTCCGACGTCCAGGCCCAGCCAATGGTGAACTTGTGAAATCGCAACATGTCCATCACGCCGACAGCCGGCAGCGCGGCGCCGAACAATTCGGGACGCTGCGTCATGCAAGCGCCAACCAATAAGCCTCCGTTGCTCCCGCCGCCAATAACGAGCTTGTCCGAGCGCGTGTATTTGTTTGCAATCAACCACTCAGCTGCGGAAATGAAATCATCGAAGACATTCTGTTTTTTCAGTTTCATGCCGCCCTCATGCCATTCTTTTCCGTACTCGCTCCCGCCGCGCAAGTTGGGCAATGCGAAAACGCCTCCCATCTCCATCCAAACCAAGTTCGCGACCGAAAAACTCGGCGTCAGACTGATGTTAAATCCCCCGTAGCCGAACAAGTAGGTTGGATTTGCGCCATCGAGCTTCACGCCTTTCTTGTGCGTGATAAACATCGGCACGCGAGTTCCATCCTTGCTCGAATAAAAAATTTGTTTCGTTTCGTAATCCGCCGGATTGAAATCCACGTTCGGCTGGCGGAAAATCGTGCTGCCGGCGCTTTTGAAATCAAACCGGTAGATCGCTCCCGGGCTGGTGAAGCTTGTGAACGAATAAAAGGTTTCGTTGTCAGCGCGCTTTCCACGGAACCCGGAAGCGGTTCCAATGCCTGGCAAATCCACTGCCTGGGTCATTGCCCCGCCCAGCTGAAAGATTTTGACTAAACTTCGTGCGTCCTTGAGATACGAGGCGATAAACTGGTTGTTGATGACGCTAACGTTGCTCAACTTTTCTTGAGCTTCAGGAATGATTTCCTTCCAATTGGACCGCTCCGGCTTAGTGGTGTCGATGGCAATAACGCGGCCGCGCGCGGCATTAAGGTCTGTGTGAAACCAGAAGACTGGGCCGTCGTTGCCGATAAAATCGTACGCGGCATCGAAATCATTCAGCAGCTCAACCACGGCTGCCCCGGCCGATTTCAAATCTTTATAGAAGATGCGGTCCCTCCGATCTGTGCCTTGCCAGACCCGGATGACGAGATACTGCCCGTCCTTGCTGACCTCGCCGCGAAAACCCCATTCCTTCCGGTCGGGCCGATGGTAAATCAACTCGTCTTCCGTTTGAGGCGTTCCAATGCGATGGAAGTAGAGCTTCTGAAAATAATTAACGCTTTGGAGCTTGTTGCCGTTGGCCGGTTCGTCGTAGCGGCTATAGAAAAAACCTTTGCCATCCCGGCTCCAGGAAGCGCCCGAAAATTTGACCCATTGCAACCGGTCCTGCAAATCCTCCGCCGTGCGCACGTCGCGCACACGCCATTCCTGCCAGTCGGAACCGGAAGTTGAGAGTCCGTACGCCATTAGATTACCGTCATCGCTGATGGCATAGGTCGTTAGAGCAACGGTGCCATCCGGGGAAAGCTTGTTCGGGTCGAGCAAAAGGCGAAGCGGCGCGTCGAGCGATTCCATCGTGTAGAGAACGCTCTGATTTTGCAGGCCGTCATTCTTCGCAATGAAATAGCGGCCCCCTTCTTTGAAGGGTACGCCATAACGCTCGTAATTCCAAAGCCGCGTCAGCCGTTGCTTGATTTGATCGCGCCCGGGAATCTTGGACAGGTAACCAAAGGTGACCTTATTCTGCGCTTCGATCCATTCTTTAGTCTCTGACGAATCGGAATTCTCCAGCCAGCGGTATGGATCGGCCACCCAAGTCCCATGATAATTGTCTTTTTGATCCGCCTTTTTGCTTTTCGGGTAAGTCAAACTCGCCGCTGTAGCCGTCAACAACGGCGCAAGAATTCCAGTCAGCAAAGATGAAAAAAGAATCAGGTTGGGCTTTCGCATTGGGCGGGACCGCGGGCTATCCATTTTCATAAGCTCAACCATAACCGGGCTGTCAACTCGAACGCTAAATCAAAACAAGTGGGATTGGGACAGTCTCTCGTGCGGTCATCGGAGCGCGGATGCCCACATCCGCGCAGTTCGTTGCACCGGTTATGTCGCGGATGTGGGCATCCGCGCTCCTGTAGCAGTGTCCCAAGGTTGTCTGTTTCGATTTAGCGGGCCGTGGTCATCCATTCGTTTAGCGCCCGTTCATTTTGTCGTGGCGCTGGCGAGATATTCAGCGCCTCCATTGCTTCCCCGACGAAGTGGACTGAACCGGTTATAACGACGACCGGATCGTTAGCGACGCGCGTCAGGGCATCGGACAGCGAAGCGCAAGCCAAGACCTCCGCGTAGGGATTCAGGGTCAGGCAAACCTCGCGCAGCACCTGCGGGTCAGCTGTTCGGTCACTCCCAACAGGGGCTAAACAAACGCGTCCGGCCAGCGGCACAAGGATTTGGCACATTGCGGACCAGTCTTTGTCGCGCAACACTCCGAAGACCAATGTCACCAAAGCGCCGGGAAAGTATTTCTGCAACGCGGCCCGAAGAACCTCCGCGCCGGCAGGGTTGTGCGCGCTGTCCAAAACAATCGCTCGGCCCGGTCCCGGCCGAAGAATTTGCAACCGGCCCGGCCAATGGACTTGCGCCAAGCCCGTTTGGATTGCTGCTGGACTGACCGGCACAATGTTCGACAGCTCCCGGACGGTGGCCACAGCGAGAGCCGCATTCACTCGTTGATGATCGCCCAGCAAAGGAAGCTCAGCACTTTCTTCAAGCTCGGAGATCGAATGAGAGATCGACACTTGGATAAACGGCGATTGATTCTCGTCCGCAATTTTTCGCAGCACCGCCAGCGGTTCAGGTTTCGTTTCGGAGGTGAGCACTGGCACGCCCGGTTTGATGATGCCCCCCTTTTCAACAGCGATCTTCGACAATGTTTCGCCCAACCACTTCTCGTGATCGAACTGAATATTGGTGATAACGCTCGCCAGCGGACGAACGATATTCGTGGCATCGAGGCGTCCGCCCATCCCCGTCTCCCAAATCACGAGATCACATTGCCGTTCGGCGAAATAACGGAGCGCCATCACGGTGACGACCTCGAAAAACGTGGGATGCGATGCGCTGGAAAACTCGGAGAGGAATCGCTGCATTTCTTCGGCCAGCCGCACAACGTCGGCTTCCGCGATCAACTGTCGATCCACTTGAATCCGTTCGCCAAATGCGACCAAGTGCGGGGATGTGTAAAGCCCGGCCTTATAACCCGCTGCCCGATAGATGCTCTCCAGCATAGCACAGGTGGAACCTTTGCCATTCGTGCCGGCGACGTGAATGAACCGCAATCGGTCCTGCGGATTTCCCGCCAGAGCGGCTAGCTTGAACGTGTTCTCGAGACCCAGCTTTGCGCCAAACATCCGCAGCTCGTAAAGAAACTGGATACTGTCCACGTAGGTCATTCTAGTTCCCTTCCCTAACCCTCCCCATCGGATGGGGCCGACGGGGGAGGGGATCCTTCAACTGAGTAATCACTGCTTCGCGATCCTTGCGATCTTCTGTTCAATGAATCCGAGAGTTTCGCGGAAGCTACAGCGGCCGATGGTGAATGTGCGCGTGGGTTGCGGCAATAAAGCCTCGAAACAACGGGTGCGGCGCGTTGGGCTTGCTTTGAAATTCAGGATGAAACTGACTGGCGATAAAGAAGGGATGATCCTTCAGTTCGATGACTTCGACCAGTTTTCCATCGGGCGACGTTCCGCTGAAACAAAACCCCGCCTCTTCGAACTGAGATCGATAGGCATTATTATATTCGTATCGATGCCGGTGGCGCTCTTGCACGACAAACGCGCCGTAAAGATGCGCGGCTTTCGACCCGACGGTCAGCTGACATGGCTGCGCCCCCAACCGCATTGTGCCGCCCTTTTGCGTCACCCTCTTTTGCTCGTCCAGCAACGCAATCACCGGATGCGGCGTGTTCGGATCGAATTCCGTCGAGTGCGCGCCCGACAGCTTGAGGACATGCCGCGCGAATTCAATCGTGGCGATCTGCATACCGAGACAAAGGCCGAGATAAGGAATCTTCCGCTCGCGTGCAAATTGAGCAGCCTGAATCTTTCCTTCAATGCCGCGTTCGCCAAAACCGCCGGGAACCAAAATCCCTCCCAAACCTTTGAGCGTTTTCTCGGGTCCGTACTTTTCAATTTCCTCGGCATCAATTTTCTCGATCTCGACGCCGCAGTCGTTGGCGATGCCGCCGTGATTGACGGCTTCATAGACCGATTTATAGGCGTCATTCAATTCAATGTATTTGCCAACCACTCCGATGCGCACACGGTGCTGCGGGGCCACTATCTTCCGAATGATGTCCTGCCAATGCGACATGTTTGCGGCCGGCGCATCCAAGCGAAGCAGGCGACAGATTAGGTCATCGAGCCGCTCTCGTTGCAGCATGAGCGGCACTTCATAAATCGAATGCTCAACGTCCTTTTCTTCGATCACCGCTTCGTACGGGACGTTGCAGAACATCGAAATCTTCTGGCGCAGCTCCTTGTTCAACGGTTGTTCGCAACGGCAGACAAGAATATGCGGGGCGATGCCGATTTCGCGCAGTTTGGCCACCGATTGCTGCGTCGGTTTCGTCTTCAGCTCGCCGGCGGCCTTGATGAAAGGCACATACGTGACATGCAGAAACACGGCGTTGTTGTACCCGACATCGAGCGCAAATTCGCGGATCGCCTCCAGAAAGGGAAGCCCTTCAATGTCGCCCGTGGTTCCGCCTATTTCCGTGATGAGCACATCCGCCTTGCTCTGCTCGGTAATTTGCAAAATGCGATTTTGGATTTCGTCGGTGACGTGCGGAATGACCTGGACGGTTTTGCCGAGGTAATCGCCACGCCGTTCCTTGTCGAGAACCGTCTGATAAACCTGGCCGCTCGTGAGGTTATTGTAGCGCGTCAGTTTGGTGCTGGTGAAACGCTCGTAATGACCCAAATCCAGATCAGTCTCGGCGCCGTCGTTGAGCACATAAACTTCGCCATGCTGATAGGGACTCATCGTGCCCGGATCGACATTGAGATAAGGATCAAACTTCTGGAGCGTAATCTTGAGCCTGCGGTTCTCCAACAACGTGCCGAGCGCCGCCGCCGTGAGCCCCTTGCCCAGCGAACTCACCACCCCGCCCGTAACAAAAATGTATTTCATGGGAGTAAAGTTAAATGGGTTACATAGCTAAATGGTTGCATGGTTACATCGGCAAATCGATCCATCGCTTGTCTGCCGATCAGCAGACTCATTTAACGATTCCACCTATTCAACCATGCAACGATTTAACTATTTAACCATTTAATATCTTCTCCACCCGCGCCACATCCTCAGGCACATCCACGCCGACGCTGTCGTAATCCACCTTCACCACCGCAATCTGAATTCCGTTCTCGAGCGCGCGCAACTGTTCGAGGCGCTCGGCGATTTCGAGCGGCGAGAGCGGAAACTTCACCAAACGCAATAGCGTCTCGCGTCGATAGCCATAAATCCCCAAGTGCTTCAAAAAAGGAAACGCCGCCAACTGTTCCGCTGGGGAACCACTGGCGGCATCTCGCACGAATGGTATCGCGCGCCGTGAAAAATATAGTGCGTGTCCCGCGAAATTGACAACGACTTTTACAATGTTGGGATTGTCGTACTCCCTGATCTCTTTGATCGGCGTTGCCGCGGTGGACATTTCGCCGTTTGCCAATGCGTTGGCCACCGCATCAATCACCGCCGGATCGATCAACGGTTCGTCCCCTTGAATATTGACAACCGCATCACAATCGCAGCGCGCCACAACTTCCGCGATGCGATCCGATCCGCTCGGATGATCGCTCCGAGTCATTTCCACGCGACAGAACTTTTCGGCGATTTGGCGGATGCGTTGGTCGTCGGTCGCAACGATCACTTCGCGCAATGACTTTGCCTTTTGGCATTGCTCGACGACGCGTTGGATCAACGGCTTGCCGCCGATCAGAGCCAATGGTTTGCCGGGAAAACGAGTTGAGGCGTAACGGGCGGGTATAATGCCGACGATCTTTCTGCGAGGAACGCGAGCGCTGCTAACGAAATTTCCGAGGCGTTTCAACAAACGCGCATGCCGGTCCGTAGAAATACAACCGATTCGGCCTAGGAATTCTGATCGAGGCAATGTGACGAGAAAACCTAGGCGTATGAGCGACGCAGACCGCAGTCTGCTAGTATGGAAATCGGGATCACCAGGTGAAATCAATTCATCAAAATCCGCGACACGCTGCCGTACCTGGCTGCTAACGCCGCATACAATTAGGTCCCCGAACGGAGGAACCTCTCGGAGAACAACTGCCGGACGGTTTTTTGCTTCTCCATCGGCTTGGGGGAACGGCGCAAGGACAACGTCGCCTTCCTTCATTCTACTGGTTTCTCCTGCACTAGGTCGCTCGGGTAATCTGGTTCATCGTCGCCATACGCCCGCGCCAGGCCCTTTTTCGCCAAAGCAATCCAATCGGCCCGTTCTTCGGTTTCACCCTCACCTCTAAAGATGGCGATGACCAGCGGCGTGTTTGGGGCAATGTCTAGGGGTTCATCCAAGCAGATTTTCTCGCCATCATAATGGGCCTTGAGGGTGACTACGTTCATACTGAAAGTAATTACCTTAATTCTTTGTGACCGGCAAGGCGACAAGAGAAGTACAAGTGCGACAAGTGCCGTCGTTTACTCGCCGGCGCAAGCGTTGACGATCCAACGGCATGCTGCTGGCAAATCGTCCACGACAATGGCGTCGCTGAGAGCCGCTGTCTGGCTTGAGGCGGCCTCGCCGCCGTACCCGGTTCGCACCAATATTGATTTCTTCACCCCAGCATTCCATCCGCATTGCAAATCGATCAATTTGTCGCCCACCATATAACTTTCGCCGAGCTCGACGCCAAATTCATCCCGAGCATCGAACAGGAAGGCTGGCGACGGTTTGCGTCCGCGGCTCGGCTGATCGGGATGCTCGGCCGCAATGTATATTTTCTCGAAACGCACTCCATCGCGAGCCAGTTGGGCAATCAGGAATTGATGAACGCATTCAACTTGTGAAAGCGTGAAGTAGCCGCGCCCGATTCCGGATTGATTCGTAACCATGAACAGCAGAAACCCGGCGTCCTGAAGTCCCTTCAAAGCTGGTCCAACACCGGGAAAGATAACAACCTCCTCGGGTCGATGCAGATAACCCTTTTCCTCGATGAGCGTCCCATCGCGGTCGAGGAAGACGGCGCGCTTCATGCCTTGCGTTTGAAGCTCGCGAGAAGTTCGGACGGGCTCACGGTGGCTGTGCCGATTTTGCCTACCACGACACCCGCGGCATGATTCGAAAAGATGGCCGCCTCGATGGGAGAAGCGCCAGCCGCAATGGCCATCGTAAACGTGGCGATCACGGTGTCGCCCGCGCCGGAAACATCGAATACTTCCTGCGCAACGGTTGGAATATGAAACGGCTTCTGTCCTCGGTGGCACAGCAGCATTCCGTGGTCACCGAGCGTGATGAGCAGCAGAGCCGGATTAAGCCGGTTCAATAAACGATCGCTCACCTGCATGAGTTCAGGATTTGCCAATGGATCGACTGCGCTGCCGCTGTCCTGTACGCCAGCTAACTCGAAGGCCTCCTTACGATTTGGTGTTACCAAAGACAAGTTGCTCAAATCGAGCCTGTGAATCGGTTTTGGGTCGAGGCTGAGCCAGATGCCACGCTGACGGCACCACAATTTCAGTTGCTCCAACAGTGGTTGGGTCACGACCCCCTTGCCGTAGTCGCCGACAATGACCCCCGCGCAATTAGCAAGCCTTTCCTCAACGAGACCCAAGAGCCGCCGAGTAGATCGATCATCCAAGTCAATTCCCGTTTCGCGATCAACGCGAACGACCTGCTGTTGATGCGCGATAATGCGAGTCTTGATGCTCGTCAGCCTGCCACCGTGAGAGAGCAATCCTTCGCAGCCTACCTTCGCTTCCGAGAGTAACCGGCGCACATTTTTCGCGGCCTCGTCCTGCCCGACAACGCCCAGCAATTCGGTGGAGATGTTAAACGCGGTCAAGTTTCGGGCGACATTCGCCGCGCCGCCCGGCATAAAACTCTCGCGCTGAAATTCGACTACCGGCACCGGCGCTTCCGGCGAAATTCGCCCGACACGTCCCCAGATGAATTGATCGAGCATCACGTCGCCAATAACTAGAACCTTCAATTGTCTGGCCGATTCCAGCAATTGTGAGACACGTTGAGCGGACAGAATTGTCATTCATCTCATTGGTTATTGCCCAAAAATGCAGTCAAAGGACTCGTCGGACTCGCCGTCAACCGCGGACTGCCCAGGCCAACCTCGAATGCGGTTCGGCCAGCATCGACCGCAAACCGAAAAGCTAGACTCATTCGATTTGGGTCGTCCGCCACAGCGATCGCTGTGTTCACCAACACGGCATCTGCCCCCATTTCCATTGCTTCGGCAGCATGACTCGGAGCGCCTAGTCCAGCGTCCACCACGACGGGAACGACCGCTTGCTCGATTATAATGCGAAGTTGGTCGCGTGTTTCGAGACCGCGATTTGATCCGATCGGTGAGCCCAACGGCATCACCGTGGCCGTTCCTGCATCCTGCAAACGCTTCGCCAAGACGGGGTCCGCGTTTATGTAGGGCAGAACAACAAACCCTTCCTTCACCAACATCTCGGCGGCTTTCAGCGTCTCGATGGGATCGGGCAAGAGATAGCGCGGGTCTGGATGGATTTCGAGTTTCACCCATTTGGGCAAACCCGCAGCCGCGGCGAGGCGCGCCAGCCGCGCCGCTTCCTCGGCCGTCATGGCGCCGCTCGTGTTCGGCAAAACCAAGTACCGCTTCGAGTCGATGAATTCGAGAATATTGGCAAACGGGTCCCGCTCTCCGGTCAACGCTGCCCGCCGCAAAGCAACCGTCACAATTTCCGTCCCGCTTGCGTCCAACGCATCCCTCATCGCTTCAGGCGAAGAAAATTTTCCTGTGCCCAAGATCAAGCGAGAACCGAACTTGCGGCCGGCGATTACCAACGGAGCATTAACTGACGACATTGGCCGACAAGATAGGCCGCGACCGCAATTTTACAAATCCGAAATCCGAATCTCGAAACCCGAAACAAATCCAACGGAGGGTGAAACTCTGCGCTAGCGAAAGGCATTTCTTCTTTTGCCATTTCGAATTTTTTCCCGTAAACCATCGGCCATGATCAATCGACTTGCCAATAAATGGGTTTTAATCACGGGAGCGTCCAGCGGCTTCGGCGCGGCGGCCGCGTGCGCGTTCGGCGCGGAAAAGTCTAAGTTGCTGCTCGGTGCGCGCCGCGTCGACCGGCTCGAACAAGTTGCCGCCGCATCCCGCAAAGCTGGCGCCCCGGCCGCACATGTCCAATCTCTCGACGTCACCAAGACTTCGAGCGTCGAAGATTTCGTCAAATGGGTGCGCGGCCACGCTGATAAGGTCGATGTTTTAATTAACAACGCCGGCGGTGCGCTTGGTTTAGACCCGGTCGCCACAGGCAAGGACGAAGATTGGGAGACAATGTTTCAAAGCAACGTGCTCGGCGTCTTGCGAATGACTCGCGCTGCATTGCCGCTCATGGTTAATAATCCCGGTTCCTACATTTTGAACATTGGTTCCGTCGCCGGTCATGTCGCGTACGAAGGCGGCGCCGCTTACTGTGGCGCCAAAGCCGCCGAACTTCAGATTACTCGAGCATTGCGGCTTGAACTGAATGGCACTGGAGTGCGCGTCGGCACGATTGATCCCGGGATGGCTGAAACTGAATTCTCAGTCGTCCGCTTCAAAGGAGACACGGCCCGCGCCAAGAAGGTATATGAGGGGGTAGAACCATTGACCGCTGAGGACCTCGCGGAGATTTTAGTCTGGGTCGCCAGCCGCCCGCCGCATGTTTGCGTCGATGAACTGCTGGTGAAGTGTACCGATCAAGCAGCCATTCACAAAGTGCACCGACGGAAGGTCAATTAAGCTTTTGGAACTGAAGCAACCGTTTAGAAGAAGCCGCTTCTGGCGAGCAGGGAGAGTCTTTTCTGGCTGTAGCGGCGTCTCGTAAGAGCGCCGCGAGCTTTGGCGCGAAGAATGCGGCGCTTTTACGAGACGTCGCTACAAGTGAACGGACGCGTCCTGTCTGGCGAGATTGCGGCTAGTGGTTGGGACCCAAGTAAAACTGTAAGACTCCTGTCGAGGGAGTGCCTCGAACTAGGAACGGGGCAGATGGCTAAACGCTATTCCGACGCAACGGCCGCCGGTCGTGACAGTGTCACGGGGGGCGTTACGGGCAGCGGATGGCGGATCGCGTGATAAATGTGATCTTTGAGCCGAGCGCGGCGCATTTTGAGTTCATCAATTTCCTGATCCGTCGCGAAATCTATCTCTTCCTCAATTCGGTAGATCGCGTCATCCAGGGTATGATACTCCTCAAACATTCTCCGGAACTGTTCGTTGCCTGCCTTGAGGGACTTGATTGTTTCACGATATTCCGGGAACTCTCGCAAGATCGGATGATGAAGGTCCATGGTAACTTGTCTTACGGTTAAGTTAGCTTGGACCCATCTTATCCCAGAATTTCAGTCAGTAAAGAGTTTCTTTTGTTTCGACCAAATTATTTTCCTGGCGAAGCTTCGAGCAGTCAAGAATCAGCAGATTCATCTTCATCTTCAGGTGCAGGACGGGACCGGCTGACGTCGCTGCATAAACCGCGTTTCGCCGTCGCCACAAAAGCGATGAGCGCCTTCGCAGAAACGCTCCGAAACGCGGACTGCGCTGCGGCGATAGCGGACTGCAAATTCGTATCACTGCGGAACAGAACATGATACAGCCGTTTCAACTCCAGCCGCTCCTCTCGCCTTAAACCGGCCCGGCGCAAACCGATTGTGTTCAAACCGCAGATTCCGTTCTGGCCTCGGGCAATCGTGTAGGGCGGCAAATCTTTGCTGATACCCGATCCACCTTGCATTAAGGCCAATGTTCCGATCCGCACGAATTGATGCACGAGACAGTTTCCCGAAATAAAAGCACGATCCTGAACCACCACATGTCCGCCTAACAGTGCGCCATTGGCCAGGATAATATGATTCCCAAGCTGTCCGTTGTGGCCTACATGACTGTTGGCCATCAGGTAATTATTCGAACCGATGACCGTGTCCTCAGACAGTTTATTCGATCTATGCACGGTCACATGCTCGCGAAACGTATTATGATCGCCGATACGCAAGCAGGTCGGTTCGTTCTCTTTATACTTCAAGTCTTGCGGAGCATCACCGATCACACAGCCAGTGTGAAAGCGATTCGAGGCGCCAATCGTCGTGTGCCCCGTCAGGTGCACGTGGGGACCAACCCAGCAGTTCGGTCCGACAATCACATGTTCATCGATGACCGCGTAAGCGCCTACCGTCCCGCTGGGATCAACTTGAGCTTTCCGGTGAATGCTGGCAGTCGGGTGGATCAATGGACGGTGCCCCTCTCTTTTGCAAGCGCAGCGAGATGATGAACCGATCGGAGCATACGTCCACGCGGCAGCGTCGTAGCGCAGACTTTCAGTCTGCGGTATCGCCGATTTGTAATCAGCATAGCGTCCGCAGTTTCCAGGACGCTCGAACTTGCGGACGATCCGCAGAATGCAATTCTTCCCAGTAGCAAGGTGAATGTTGCCCCTCTCCCTAGCCCTCTCCCCATCCGATGGGGCGAGGGAAAAGACCTGGGCGCTGCGCACGTTCGTC
>Ga0194110_10001649_pt1 | contig 28697 bp, 22 predicted proteins | sample TA2Kig1200mmetaG_FD_146192 | JGI IMG/M metagenome (GOLD analysis project Ga0194110, IMG submission 146192) | Freshwater microbial communities from Lake Tanganyika, Tanzania - TA2015032 Kigoma Deep Cast 1200m | ecosystem: Environmental > Aquatic > Freshwater > Lake | place: Tanzania: Lake...
AGGCCTATGAGCTGTTTCCAGAACCCTGAGAGTGTTGATCGGATCATCTATGGCATTACCAATCACCTTAACTCAACCTGGAAGGAGAAGCCTATCCCTCAATTTACACACTTCTCTTGACACTACCTGGGGGAAGATTGTCCAGTAGGATCAAGCTCGGCTGCAGATCTTTTCATTCGCCCCAGTTTCTCCCTCCAGGAGTCCAGCCAGACGATCAACGGTGGCAGCACCACTAGGGCAGCCACCAGCGCGAAGAAAACGTTGACCATGGTGACCACGCCGAAATCTTGCAGGACGGGGAAGCCGGTGGCGATCAGCAGCGCTCCAAAACCGCCGATCACAGTGAAGCCAGAGGCGGTGATAGCACGCCCTATCCTGACGATGCTGGTGGTCATCGCTCGTGGCGGATTCTCGCCCTTGTTGCGCTCCTCGTAATAGCGCATCATCAACAAAATGGTGAATTCTACGCCGATGCCTATGATAAGCGCACCCAAGGTTGCCGTCAGAGGAGTGTATTTTATCCCCAAGAGATACATGACAACGCTTGACCATCCGATGATAAGGATCATTGGCAGGATAGCCAGAAGAGCGCGGAGCAATCTGAATCTGAAGAGGATCAAAATGCCCACGAAGACGAAAGCGATGCCCAGCAAGGTCATCTTCTCCCTGCCGCTAGTCAGTGCATTGGCAAGCTTGACCTGGATTTCAGTGTTTCCGGTTACCGTGACGTTCACGCCGTCGGGGCGCTCGCTGGTATAATCCCTTAAATCTTTTGCCAACTGTTCAAAGACATCAGTCTGTACCTCCCGGTTGTAGACGATGATGTTGGCTGCCATGAAGTCATCAGTAATAAGGTTCCTTTTGATGGGTTCTGGGATTCCCTCCAGTATCTGCCTGACCTCCTGTGAATCCTGGGGGATTTGGCCCCCGTTGGCTTGCACGATAATGTCAGCAATACTGCTGGTACCAGCAACGATGTCTGATTGCTCCTCGTTTACTCGTTGCTCGATTTGCCATACCCACGCAAGGATAGCCGGATCGGCGACGTCTTCAGCTTCGACAAGCAAGTTTGTTGACACGAGACCTCTGCCGAGGGATTCCACGGCGTTCATATTCCGTACTGCCTGGATGTCCTGTGAGATGAATTTCATTACGCTGGTTTCCGTGTGGATGTGGGAATCAACGAGGAGTCCTGCCACGGCGAGGAGAGCAGCGACGGAAACAATGGCCAGAGGCTTCTTGATCACCCATGGGGCCAGGCGAGAGAGTCCTTTTTCCACGATGTTGGTGCTCTGTTTGTCCGGCTGTGGTCTCGCTTTGGCTTGTGCCGCTCTTCTTCTGGATTCCTGGCGTCGATCGTGCCAGTAGAGGATCGTTAGTAGAACGACCATTGAGACTAAATAGCAGGCAGTCACCCCAATAATCAGGGTGAGCCCAAAATCACGGATCATCGGCACGGGCGAGAAAAAGAGGGCAGCGAACCCCAGGCAGGCGGCAACAATGGCGATGCCGATCGCCGGACCAATATAAGTCACAGAGTTGACAATGGAGTCGCCAGTGCTCTTATCTTTTCGCCTCTCCTCATCGTAACGATTGTGGAACTGGATAGCGTAGTCCACCCCAAGCCCTACCACGATGGGCAAAACCGACATGGTGACCATGGTAATAGGGGTACTGAGTATGCCCATGGCGCCGAAAGTGTAAATGATCCCGAGGAACACTATGCCCAGCGACAGCCAGCGCCAAGCAAAGAAACCGCGGACTCTAAATATGAAAGCCAGGATGGCGAGCATCAGGGCCACTGACAGGATGAGCATGTTGCGCATGCTGTCTTGCATCAAGTCCTCCATATCGCTCCTGAGAGCAGGTAAGCCGGTAACGACGGCACTGGCGTCTCCCGTAAAGCCCGCTCCGGCCACAGTCTGTTTGATTTGTTTGATCATATCCGCCTGCTTATCTTGCGATAATTTGGCGCCGATGGTTATAGCGATGAGAGCATGGCGGTTATCCGGGAACACCTGACGGAAGTCCGTCCTCACTGTGCCGTTTTGCGGATCGGTGATGATTTCCAGAATCGCTTGCGGGTCTGTCGGCAATTCGGCGGAGCCGTTCTTTTGGGCCACCGCCTGCTCGATGAGAAACGCAGGGCCTATAGCTGAGACGACATCAGTCCTGGCCACCATACGATCTTCAATCGCTTGCATCGCTGCCATATTGCCTGGTTGAACAAGCTGGGCTAGATCATCCGCAGTCACGAGAACTATCACCACTCTGTCGCTGAAACGCTGCGTGAACCGCTGGTAGTCTCGATAGACTTGAGAATCGGCAGATACGAAGGTATTGTCCCCCGTCTCCATTTTGAGATGCAGAGCCCCTATGATGGAAGGGATTATCAGAGATAAACATATGATAGTCAGTATCAGATGTTTGTTCTTTATGAAAATACCTAATCGATTAAAGGACTTGTTCATTCTTGCTCCATCTCCTCGTAGTCTCGGCTATGCCTTTTCCGAAATCCAGCCTTTTCGATTTCGCGCCGTGAAGTAGCACATAATTTACATGGCTGACTGACCAGATAGTCAGTAAACTGCAAAAAAATTTATCGGCAGATGCCATGACAGAATATTTCGGTAATCTCATCAGCGATCCGGCCGGCAGCCAGCATAGTCTGCGGCTGTAAAGCAGATTGTAAAGGTGGAGCAGTGATCATCCCCATCAGCAGAATGGCAGCGATGCGGCTGTCAACAGGCCTGAATTCCCCTGTGGCGATGCCATCCTTTAGCAGCTTGCCAATCCTGAGAGGAACCTCATTACTCATGACGGTAAGAATGTCCTTCATCTCCTCCTCGAGGATCACTTCAAAAAATGCGATTCGGAATAGGTATGGCCGCGAGTTGAACATGTCCATACACGCCTCGACCGCTGCTCTAAGCTTGGCTCGCCCTGACTCACTGCTTTGTGCGATAGCATCCCACCTTGTCAACAGTGTAGTCATGGCATCCTTCAATATGTGCTCAACCAGCGCCCTCTTGCTGTTGAAGTGATAGAAAACAAGGCCTTTCGATACGCCGGCAGCCTTGGCTATCTCGTCAATTGATACGCCGCGGTATCCCTTCTCTCCAAATAGCCTCTCGGCTGTCTGCAGTATGGCAGAATACCGCTCCGTCACGGCATGTGAGTTCGTCTCAGCAAGATGTTTCATGGCCGTTACTGACTGACTGGTTAGTCACTGACACGATATCCTAGCAGCATAGCCTAACCTTGTCAATTGACAGCGACACGCCACGTTGGCTTGTTCTCGACATTGGTGTTGTGAATCTGTCACCAATGCACTCTGGGGCACTAAATTCGGAGGTTCATCGCGGTCTACAGAAGGACGAAGCTTAGAGCAAAAGAATCCGACCAGGTGTAGAATTGACTTATCAGGCAAGCAAATCTCACTGCCGAGGCATATTCTTGAAGAAGGAAGCTATTCTGTTCGACGATTTGAAGGAGAAGACAAGGTGCTGCGCCTGTGAGAGGCGCTGCGAATTGTCCCCAGGTGCGCTCGGTTTCTGCCAGACGAGGAAGAACATCGGCGGGAAGCTGTACACGTTGGTGTACGGTGAGATTGCTTCCATAAGCGCAAACCACATAGAGAAGAAGCCCCTATTCCACTTTCACCCGGGTAGCAAGGCCCTCACTGTGGGTACCTGGTCGTGCAATTTCACTTGCCCCTGGTGTCAAAACTATGATATCAGCAAGTCACCCGGAGACATAGGCAAAGGAAGATTCCTCAGCCCCGAGGATTTCGTGGAGATGGTTGAGAGCAGCGGCTGTCAGGGTACAAGCATCTCGCTCAATGAGCCGACGTTGCTCTTGGAGTATTCAGTGGACGTGTTTAAGCTGGCGAGAAAGCATGGCTACTACAACACCTTCGTCACCAATGGCTATATGACCTTGGAAGCCTTGAAGATGCTGGTAGAGAGTGGCCTGGATGCTATGAACATCGATGTCAAAGGGGACGCTGGGACCGTCTTCGAGTTCTGTGGCGCTGACGTGGAGAAGGTGTGGAGAAATGCTGTGGCTGCGAGAAGGTATGGCGTGTGGATTGAGATCACAACGCTTCTAATACCGGGTGTCAATGACGGGGACAGGACCCTGAAGGAGATTGCCGGTAGGATCAAGTACGAACTCGGTGACGATACACCGTGGCACACTACTGGGTACTTTCCAGCCTACAGATTCAGTGATGAGCTTTATGTCCCACCCACGCCTTTAGCTACCTTAGAAAGGGCCAGGGATACAGGAAGGGCTGAAGGATTGAAATACGTCTATGCTGGCAATGCCCCCGGGCATCCCTATGAGAACACCTACTGTCCCAACTGTAACCAGCTCCTGGTAGAGCGCCGAGGCTTTTCTGTGGCAAAATATAGCATAACGGCCGAGCGACGGTGCCCCAGATGTGGCCTTGAAATTCCTATAGTAGGCCGTTTCGGTGGCGCTCACCGGGGCGAATCCAGCGACGACACCGGACGGACTGATCAGTGAGACTATGGTACAAGGGGGAGTGCAGAATGACAGTAGCCATCTTGTTCCGCGAAGAAGTGAAGGAATACGATTTTGGACCGGGCCACCCTTTCAGGGGAGACCGCTATGAGGTGTTTCCCCGTTTCCTGAAGGAAAGCCTGAGCGGGGAGCAGAACTACCGCATAATTGAGGCAGAACCAGCCAGTGACGAAGACCTGCTGAGAGTGTGCCAGCGGGATTATGTCGACTTCACTACGCAGTTCTACCGGGCGGCCAATCTGGGTCTGAGTTATGATGGGAGTTTCTATCGATACCACTCAGGTGACAACAGGCCGGTGGGTAGGTGCGGGAAGCTAGAAGAGGCAGCCAGATTCATCGTTGGCCAGGCGAAGCTGGCGGCTGATTTAGTTCAGTCCGGCCAGTTCGGAAAAGCCATCTCCATTGGCGGCGGAATGCATCATGCCAAGCCAAACTACGGGGAAGGGTTCTGTATCTACAACGATGTGGCTTTTGCTGCCCTGTATTTGCTAGAGAAGCACGGGATGGAGAGGGTCTTGATTTTGGACACTGATGCCCACGCCGGGAATGGAACCAGCGAGTATTTCTACTCCAATCCGAAGGTTCTGTTCATTGATGTACACCAAGACCCGAGGACCCTTTATCCCGGTACTGGTTTTGCGTCAGATATAGGCTCGGGCGAGGGGCGTGGTTTCACTATCAACATTCCTATGCCAGTCGATGCCGGCTGCGATTCCTATCAACTAGCCTTCGAGGAGATCATCGAGCCATTGACGGAGGAATTCAAACCACAGATTATCATCAGAAATGGCGGTTCCGATCCTCATTTCGATGATGGACTAACGCAACTAGGATTGCCAGTGAGAGGCTTCAGGATGATTGGAGAGCGAGTCAGAAAGATGGCCCAAACTTGCCAAGGCAAGCTCATCGATCATATTGCCTCGGGCTACAACAAGACCGTTTTGCCTCATGCCTGGATAGCTCTGATCTCCGGGCTGGCTGGCTTCCGGATTCCGCTGGAGGAGCCTGTACCGATCCCTCCAAGATTCCAGAAGGACCTGCGGTTGGAAGAGACGAAAAGGATGGTAGCACAGGTGAAGAATAATGCCCGCCAGTACTGGCGATGCCTTTGATATCTTCCATATTGACGCTTGTGTTTTCGGGACATGCGGGATGGAGGTTTCGATTACCTATGGATTCAACAGTGAATAGCCAGGTTGGGTGGCAGTTGACATCGCCTGAAGTTAGGTGGTAAGTTGCGGTAGCCATCCGACAGGCATGATACGGAGCAAAGAATGGAGATGGTGAGGCTAGGAAAAACCGGACTGATGGTCTCTCGCTTGGGCTTTGGGGGCATCCCCATCCAGCGCCTGGGCGAAGCAGAGGCAGTGCTGCTGGTGAAGAGGTGCCTTGAACTGGGTATCAACTTCTACGACACTGCCAATGCTTATACCACCAGCGAAGGCTTCATAGGCAAGGCGATTGACGGAAGGAGAGAAGAACTTGTCCTAGCCACCAAGTCAACTTCTCGCAATCCAGAGAAGGTTATGAAGCATCTCCAGTTGAGCCTGGAGCGCTTGGGGGTGGATACGATAGACCTTTATCAGCTCCATGGCGTAGATGACCTGGAAACGTATAACAGCATGGTGGCGTCAGGCGGCATGCTGACTACTTTGGAGAAGGCCAGGAGCCAGGAGAAGATCAGACACATCGGAATTTCATCCCACTCTCTCGACGTAGCTAAGCTGGCGGCACAATCAGGGCACTTCGAGACTGTGCAGTTTCCCTTCAACTTTGTTGCCAGGGAGGCTGCCGACGAGCTAATTCCCCTTTGCCGCCGTAATGACGTGGGATTCATTGCCATGAAGCCGATGGGTGGGGGGATGCTGGAGAGCGCTTCCCTGGCCATGAAGTTCCTCATGCAATTTCCTGGCGTTCACCCCATTGTGGGGGTAGATACTATCGAGCAGATGGAGGAATTGGTCCGAATCGTTGAAGGCGATCTTTCCATCACACCGGAGGAGCAACGGCGCATGGAGCAAATAGCTACGGAACTGGGCAGCAGGTACTGCCGTCACTGCTATTACTGCCAGCCGTGTCCGCAGGACATCCTCATCTGTGAGGTCATGGTCTTCCCTACTTATCTTAAACGCTCTGTGCCGGCGTTCTACCTCTCCGGGTGGGTAGCGGATAACATGGAAAAGGCTCAGACTTGTACTGAATGCGGGGAATGTGAAGGCAGGTGCCCTTTCAAGCTGCCTATCAGAGAGATGCTGGGGGACAGTGTGGCCCTGTTTCGAAAGCTGAAGACCTCTGCGACGTGATACCCGACATTGAACTGCGCGACTACACACCTCTTGAGTTCGTTTTCGCCATGCGGCAAGACTGGTGACGTTGCTTGAAAGAGGTTCAGGTAGCTGAGGCGAGACGTAAGCCATCGCCCAACAAATCAGCAGCTTGTTCACTATATCATCTGCTGGGCTGGCTGCGACCACAGATGCCGTTATTACTCACGAGAATACCGATTCGCCATTACCCTATCTCTCCGCCGTCAAGGGAGAGTATAAAGTCATCTTAGCACACAACTCGTCCAGGGCGTGGAAGTGCTCCTTTTTCAATTGGGCTTTCCAGTACCTCTCTCACTATCTTGCTACACTCTTTCCATTCATCTGGCTTCACCATACTCATCTCGGCTAGCCTCGTATCCTTAATCGGTCTCAGCTAACCTGATGGTGATTTATGTCGCTTCATTGTTACCGTCGGAACCTCGTGATAAAATATGATCGGCCATGCGAACCGTTTTCATGGGTACGCCCGACTTTGCTGTCCCTACCCTAGACAGCCTCGTGCTTGGTGGGTATCAAGTCGTAGCCGTCTACACCCAACCTGACAAGCCGTCAGGCAGAGGAGGCAACATCATTCCCTCGCCAGTCAAGAGAAAAGCGCTTCAGCTTGGGCTGACAGTGGAGCAGCCTCCCTCTTTTCGCCAGCCTGGCGAGGTGCAAAAGCTAGCTGATCTCCGACCCGACATCGTCATAGTAGCTGCCTTCGGCCAGTTGCTGCCCCAGAATATTCTCGATATTCCCCCTTTCGGTTGTCTTAATGTTCATCCTTCCCTCCTTCCCAGGCATCGCGGTGCCACCCCCGTGGCCGCCGCCATTCTGGCCGGTGACGAGGACACCGGGGTGAGTATTATGCTCCTGGACAAGGGCATGGATACGGGGCCGTTGCTCGCCCAGGAGCGGGTTTCGATTTTGCCACAGGATACCACCGGATCCCTCAGTGCTAGGTTGGCCCACGTTGGCGCTCGCCTTCTGTTGCAGACTTTACCCTCGTGGCTTGAGGGTAAGGTAATCCCCCAGCTCCAGGACAACGAGAAGGCCACCTATTCCAGGCCTGTCACCAAGGAAAGTGGCCGAATAGACTGGCGCCTTTCGGCTGTCGAGCTATGGCGGAGGGTGAGGGCTTTTCAGCCCTGGCCTGGCTGCTACACTATCTGGCGGGGCAAGACACTGAAGGTCATCGAGGCGGCCCCACTGCCTGGGGTGGGGGAAATAGGGAAGGTGGTAGCCGTCAAAGGGAATCCACCTATCTCCATTGGCGTGCAGACGGGCGAAGGCATTCTGGGGCTTTTACAGGTACAGCCAGAAGGAAAGCGTGTCATGACCGCTGAGGAATTCGTGCGGGGGCAAAAAGACTTTGTCGGAGCGCTACTTCCCTGTCAATCTTCGACCGTCTCCTGAATAAGCCTCTCCCCGTATCCCAGCAATGTCCTGGCATGTTCTCGTGGAGTCTTTCTCAGAGCGAGATAGACCTTCAGTGCCTCAGACGGGCTCATCTCTTCGGCTGACCAGCCATTCAACCTGGCACGGCGCTCCCGCAGCACTTCTTTGGTGATAGAAATGTATTGTGCTTCTCTCAGTGCTGCCTGGATTTCCGGCTCATGAATCAGCCTCTCAACGTGCTGCGGGATGGTGATCTGCACCCTTACTATGGCCCCGGCGATATCGTGCGAGCGGCGGGCGATATCTTGCAAGACGGTGGTGGTGGGGTTGGGATCGTTCGCAGCAACAACGGTCTCTATGGTCAAGAAACGCCGTGCCCTCGAGTGATGGAACTCGAAGGTGGCTCGCTCTCCCCGTTTCTTCCGCGGGTCAATCTCCACCACATAGAACCCCTTGTCGTTTCCCTCGTCGCTAAAGTCAATGCGCTGTAAGCTCCCTGAGTAGACCACCGGTGGGATGTGTGAGAGAATCTGGCTCTTGTGCATATGCCCCAGGGCAACATAGTCGAAGGCTGCTTTGGCCACACTGTTTAGAGGAAGGACTGGATCCTGACCCAGGATCATGGCCCTCTCTGACCCGTGGGTGGCACTAGCCACCGTGACGTGAGCGGCTAGAATTGCCGGCAGGTCAGGATCAAGTTTTCTTATATTATCTTCGATAACACGGGTCAGAGTTTCCCCTAGCCTGAGCTTGAGTTCCTCAACATTGAGGCGTCTGGTGTCCTCCCGGGTGAGCAACGAGTTGCGTCTTAGCCAAGGCAAAGCGGCTATCTGGATAATCCCTTTTTTGGTTTTCACCGGATAGACGCCAGGCTGGTTAGCCACGATAACATTCTCTATGGCTAAAGTATCGAAAATCTCGATGGCCGTCGCCCGGCCGATAGCGTTGGGCAGATCGTGATTGCCCACCAGCAGAAAAACGGGTATCCCGCCTGCGGCCAGCATGCCGACCCTCCTGGCGAACTCCCGCTGATGGGTTTGCGATGGGTCCCGACTCTTGTAAGCATCGCCGCAAAATATGACCAGATCGGCTTCGGTTCGCAAGGAAAATTCCACCACGTTGTCGAAGGAGCGCTGGAAGTCGACCAGGCAGTTAGAGACACCGGTGGCTGGATCGATGCGGCTGTAGTTCTCCACACCCATATGAAGGTCGGCAAAATGGATGATGCGCATCGTGAATTTGTCCTGACCAGGTGCTAACATACCATCCAGTCCGGTTAATGAGATAGCCTTCTTTTCGGTTTCCCGCCCGTGTGGCCGGGCGACAGCAGGCTGAAGCCACTTTCCACGTCCCTGACACGCGCCACTTTGGCTCCCGTGATCTCATAGAGGATTACCTCGCCTACAAGCCAGACCTTGACACCGGGCCGCAAGCAACCGCTGGTCGTTTGCCCTGACCGCCCCAGAGCAGCATGTATATGCAGGGTCGGCTTGGCGTCTTCGCCGGGGGCAAGCACGCCCACGCCTACGACCTCATGCGCGCCGTCTATAGGTAATAGCATTGGCTCTGGCGGTCTTTCTTCGGAATGCCTTGGACCGACCACAATTTCACCGCCTCCAATTCCACCCACAAGGATTACATGGCCTACAGATACCCCGTTGTCTTCTGCGAAGCGCTCAATACACTCGGGCACCACATCACCATCCTCAAGTCTGATCACAAAGACTCTGCCGATTTGCCCTTCAGATGCTTTCATTGGCGTCCTCCTTGCTTTCAATCCGATGCGCTGAGTGGTTATGGTTCATCTCTCACCTCAGGTAGATTGTACCAGCGATTGCCGAAGCTGGAAAGATGATCATCAATCAATTCCGAAGTCGCCGCTTGGCTTATATTGAATAGCTGGTTTTTCTCTCCCAGGGGCCGAGTAGCTCGGCCGGGTGGTACGGTCCAGTTTTGCATAACAAGTGGGACTCTTCCGCACCTGTGGTGGATCAGAGTGACACCTGTGGACGCTGTCACTCTGAGTGTAGCGGAGGGTCTCGTGTTACAAAGCCTTAGCCCATGTTTGACCGAAGTTCTACAGTTTGTTGAAGAAAGGGCTGGCTTGCTTGGGCAAGAGGCACAGCACTCGCGGCACAGCCCTTACGGAGAACCTGAGACACCCGCTACGCTTTGGTCAGGCGGGCTTGCTTAGATTATCTTCTTTTAGGTTCACCCCAGGCGCTCGAGCCTGGAGGCGATGTCACTCCCGAGGTTAGCCATTCAGTGCTTAACCTCTGTCTGGTTTGAGTCAGCCTCGCGCTGATTTCAGCGCTGAGATTCCTCCACACAACCAATCCGGTATGCGGATTATAGTCCAATAGCTTTAGCAAGTCTAATCCCGTAATACGGATTTCCTCCCCAGCCTCCACGCATTCAGCGGAGGCGGTGTAGGTATAGGGGGCTACCATAGCGGACCAACCAATGAGTTCGCCTGCACCCGCTTGATGAACCACGACATTCTTGTTCCACGGCTCTCGAACCCAGATTACAACATCAACTTTGCCACTACGGCAAAGATGCAGATGTGTCGCTCTCGTTCCCTCCGAAAAAATACGGTCACCTTTTTTGAGGGTGCGTTCATCGCAAAGCTCTGCCACTCTTGCCAATTCATTACTATCCAGTCCTTTGAAGAGTGTGAAGCTTTTCAGAACTGATGCGTTGACCATCTCCTAACCATCCGTTCGCTTTCATGATAGGCATTCAAGTGGCAACATGAGGTTTCATCCAGGGGTTCGGTACACTGAAAAGACCTATCTTCCCAGTTGAACGTCTAGTCAGCAGCAGCGAGCTTGGTTACCAGGTCTGGTTCAAAAGGGAAAGGAAGCGCGGGCCAAACTTCTTTAGCCTCTCCCAAACCTCTTAACCACATCTCCATGGCTATCATAGATGTAGATTGGCAAGGTTGGAGCGCCATCTAGACTGTGAGTGGCACAAGCTAGACAGAGATCGTAGGGACGCCATGCCATCTCTATTCGATTGAGCAATCCTTCTGTGATCTCTATGCCAGGCTTGATTACAGCCCTTGTTGCTTTATCGACCGACATGTTCACTGCGGCAGAATTATTGAGCGTTGCTACGATCAAATTAGTTTTCTTGATGACCCCTCGTTCATCTGTGATGTAGTGGTGTATCAATGTTCCTCGTGGAGCCTCTATGATGCCTACACCCTCGTCAGGCGTCTTGGTTGGGATGGTTCTGATATTATGATTGGTTATGGCGGGGTCTCGACTCAGTTCGAGTAGTCGTTCGGCAGCGTAGAGAAGCTCAATAAGGCGTGCCCAGTGCATAGCCAAGGTGTGGTGAACAGGTTTACCGCCAAGCGTCGAGAAGAACCTCTCATAGTGCTCCTGGGCCAGCGGCGTTGCCATGCCATCAGCAGCATTAAGCCTCGCGAGGGGAGCTACACGAAAGACACCGCTTTCTTTGCCGTCGGTGAAACCCTTCCAGCCGACATTCTTCAGGAATGGGAATTTGATGTATGACCACGGCTCGACATGCTCTGCCACATGGCTGAGGTACTCGCTCGGCGCGTACTTAACAAACTCTTTACCGTTAGGGTCAACTACTCTGACCATGCCGTCGTAGAAATTGACCTTGTTGTTGGCGTCGACCAGACCCATGTAGTAAGTCTTGTGCGTATATGCGTCACTGAGTATCAAATCAACATACGCTTTGTTTTTGAGCACAACATCATCGAATACCTTCAGCGACAGTTTTGCAAATTCAACCGACTCTTTGGCGATTTCCTCGACTTCTTTTCTTTCTTCTTCATTGAGTCCCTTGCTAATACCACCTGGTAGGCCAAAGACAGGATGTACACCCCTGCCACCGAGCATATGAATTATATGATGATTGCGCATACGGGTCTTTATTACTGCTCCACCCAGTTCGAGGCCAACCTTAGCGATCACCCCCAGGATATTGCGTTGAGCAACCGGGGCGTCGGGGCCCATGACAAAATCGGGGCCACCAAGGATATAGAAGTGAGTAGTATGGTCGGTGACATAGAAAGCGCTATAAAAAAGCTCACGGAGCTTCTTGGCTGGTTCTGGCGGGTCAACGTGGAACAATGCGTCAAGGGCCTTGGTGGCTGCTAAGTGATGTGCCTCGGGACAAACACCGCAGATCCTCTGCGTAATTTGAGGCATGTCTTCAGCTAGCCGTCCCTCAGTAAACTTCTCAAAGCCTCGTAACTCTGGAACTTGAAAGTATGTATTGGCTACTTCGCCGGCATCGTTGAGGAAAATCTCTATTTTGCCGTGACCCTCAAGGCGCGTTATAGGATCAATCGTAATTCTTTTCATTTTATTCTCGCCCTCCCAAGCAGAGACTGTGGCAGAGTGTACCTGTAGAATGTACCGGCTGGGTCAGGAATATCGTCTATAATCTTCTGTATTTGATCAGGATCGTTTGAATCAATGACCGAGGCTAATGCGCTCAGAAAATGACTCCCCTGGTCAGTAACCCCCTCAACAGGACCGTAGCATCCGGTGCAAGGCATATTAGCTTGGGGGCAGGGGGCACCACAGCCTCCCCGTGTGCACATACCGGCGCACGGCAAACCCTGCTCCAGTAGGCAGATTTCCGGCTCGGGGATAATCTGAAAGGGCCGGTAGAATTTGGTAACCTTCTTAACATCCTTTTTACGTGGACAATCATCGCAAACAGCCTTTGCATTATGGGAAATCACCGTTCCTCTGGGCGGTAATTTATTCTCAATCAACGACTCCAAAGCCAGCCATGTTGTCCTCTCTTCTGGAGGGCAACCCGGAATGATGTAATCAACATCCACGGTCTGCGCAAGACTGTGAACGGTGTCGAAAAATTCTGGGATAGTGAGGATACCTTCCGGAGCTTGATACTTTGTTTGCGGTATCGTTTTCTCATTATTGAGAGTAGAAGGTGTTTCCAAGTAGGCTCGATCAAAGATCATTTGCCGATTGTACAGATTAGCTAGTCCTGGGATGCCGCCGTTGTATGCGCAGGCACCATAGGCAATTAGTACTTTGGACTTCTCCCGTAGCATCTTGGCCATGTGTTTCTGTTCTGAAGTCCTGATGGCACCATTGAACAAGCAGACATCTATGCTTTGATTGGGCATAGCCTCGACATCTTTGTATTTGACATCGATGGCTACTGGCCAAAAAACGATATCCGCCACCTCAATCAATTTAAGGATTTTCTCTCCAATCTGAAGTTGTGCGATCTCGCAGCCGCCGCAACTTGCAGCCCAGTAGAGAGCCAGTTTAATCTTTGCCATGCTTACCCCCCGCGTTGTTCAGGTTCAATGGACCGAGGGCTCTGACCTTCTCCGTCATGTCATTTACTATCGAGGCATACTTAGCGCCTTCAGAAGCAGAAACCCAGCTTAAGCGAAGCCGTTCCTCTTCAATGCCAAACTGGGCTAACATTTTTTTCAGCAATGGCACCCGCCGCATTGTTTTATAGTTTCCCTCAATGTAGTGGCAATCCCCTGGGTGACAGCCGAGAATAAGGACCCCATCGGCACCAGAGCGGAAGGCTTTCAGTACAAAAGACGGCTCAACCCTGGTGCTGCAAGGCACTCTGATGACCCTCACATTTGGGGCAGAGTGTATGCGTGCAATGCCAGCAAGATCAGCCCCGCGGTAAGAGCACCAGTTACACAAGAACCCAACGATCTTTGGTTCCCAGCTCATAGCCATACCTCCTAAGCTCGTACTTTCAAGTATGGGTCAAGTACCTTAGTCACCGGCGAGATATTCTTCTTCAGCCCTAGTTCTGCTGGCTTTAGTCCGAAGGCAACTCCCATCAGTTGAGTGACGGCTATTATCGGCATTTCGAATCTGGTGCCAGCGCGGCTCTTAATTCGGCCCTGGTTGGCGTCCAGGTTGGTAAAACAAAGCGGGCACAATGTCGTCGCTAGGCATTGACCTCCGTGGCGTTCGACATCATCGAGTATCTTGTAAAGTAGCTTGTGGACCATGTCTCTTTGGCTAAATAGTTGGGCTCCACCACAGCACTGAGCCTTCAACGGGAAGAAGACCGGCGTGGCGCCGAGACTCTCGGCTATTTGATCTTGCCACTCAGGAAACTCGAAGTCGTCAGGGCCGTAGGGCCGTGATTGGTGACAGCCGTAGTAACTGGCTACCTTGAGGCCGCTGAGTTTGTTCTGCACCTTTGAAGCGATCACGTCAAGGCCGATGTCGTTGATAAAGACATCCATCAGGTTTCGTACGCGCGCCGTTCCCTTATATTCAATGTTCACCACAGCCAGGGCTTCTTTTACTTGATCTCTGATCCTTCGATCTTCAGTGAATATTACATGGGCATTCACCAGGTTTCGGTAGCAGCAGCTACATGGCACTAGCATGTCGAGGCCAGTCTTCTCGGCGAGTGCCAGGTTGCGGGTAGCCAGAGCCACTGACATGAGTTCGTTTATTGATTCGCCTGGACAACCGCAGCATGTCCAATCAGGCAACTCCTTGAGCTCGATGTTCAGAACCTTCGAGACGGCATCAATCGAGGCTTGAATAGGTTTGCCAGTGGTCTCCATGGCACAGCCGGGGTAGTAAGTATAGTACTTCATTGCGCACCTCCTGCCTTCTGCATTGCCTCGACTTTGTCCATAATGGCTGCGACTTCTCGACTGCCTTTCACTTTCTTAGGCGGGAAAATGGGCATAAGGCCACGACGCATAAGAGACAGAGCTAGAGGCACGTCTTTAAGCCCGTACAAAATGTTTGATGTCAAGTAGAACCTAAGCGCCATGCCTAACTCCCAGACGCGCCCTTGCCTCATTGCGTTGCGAAGGCTTCTGAATAGCTTTATAGTTGGAGTTTTCGGCTTGTACCCTTCGCGTTCTGCGATAGCCTCCACAGCGTGTATGAGTTGAGCTGGCTTGATCCCTCTAGGGCATCGAACCGTACACAAGTAGCAAGTTACGCAATTGAATGCAGAAGTGCTCGAAAGCACCTGTTCTCTCTTGCCAGCTCGGATCATGGCAATGATCTTCCTGGGTGGATGCTCCCACCACTCGACCGTGGTGCATGAACCGCTGCATACCCCGCATTGAATACACTCGTTAATCTTCTCACCACCGGGCTCGGCTGCAACCTCATCGACGAAGGTTTTGGCTCCCCTTATTGTTGTTTCCATCGGATACTCTCCTTCCGCAGTCTGCTTATTGAATACATTACACCAGGATTCCTTCTATTTGTGCCATAATTTCTTCGGTGGTGTAGTGTTTATGTTTGATAGCGCTGCTGGGGCAGGCTGCAACACAGGCACCACACCCTTTACAGAGGGCTTCGTTAGTTCTCGATATCTTTTCCTCTTCAATAAAGGAAATGGCGTTATATGGGCAAAGTGCATTGCAAATCCTACAGCCAGAACACTGTTCCTCGTTGATCACTGCTGTAGTTGCCAGAGTCTCCACTTTGCCCTTGCTGATCAAAGCGAGAACCCTTGCCGCTGCGGCTGATGCCTGTGCCACTGTGTCGGGGATGTCCTTCGGGCTCTGGCAGCAACCGACGACAAATACACCGTCGGTCATGGTAGCTACTGGATCAAGTTTTGGATGCTTTCCAATGAAGAAGCCGCCTGAACCGCAACTGATGTTGAACATCCTGGCGACTTCAAGGGCGTCCTTTTGGGGCTCCAAAGCACAGCTAAGAATAACCATATCGACTGGTAAACGCTCCTTGTCGCCAATCAAGCTATTTTCGAACCTAACGATTAGTTTGCCTTCCTCGTCAGGTGTTTCGGCCACATCTGTGACTTCACCAGGACGACCGCGATACAGAATCGTTCCTTCCCTTAGTATGCGGTTGTAAAATTCCTCGAAACCTTCACCTGGACTTCTGATGTCGATATAGAACTCATATACTTCGGCTTTGGGTAAGTGCTCTCTCAGAAGATGAGAAAACTTCAAGGAATACATGCAACAAACCCTCGAACAGTATTCGTGGTGATTGATGTCCCGACTGCCAACACAATGGATAATAGCAACTCGCTCCGGGTCGCTGCCATTCTTCAGTAATATCTTGCCACCTGTTGGGCCCGTAGCGTTGACAAACCGCTCAAATTCAAGACCGGTGATCACATTGTCTAAGCGGCCATACCCGTACTGATGAATGACAGAGGGATCAAATTCCTTGTAGCCGGTGGCTATGATAATATTCCCCACATCAATCTCGACAATTTCTTCTTTCATATCGTGGTGTACAGCATTGCGCTCGCATGCCTTGACACACTCCAGACACTCAGAGCAAACCGCACAGTTGAGGCACCGGTTGGCTTCTTCCACAGCAGCTTTTGTGTCAAAGCCCAGTTCGACCTCGGTGAATGCCTTGACTCTCTCTTTGACAGCCGACGACGGCATGACTGCCCTTGGCTTCTTCTCGACTCCTTCTTTAGGTACATCCTTAACTCGCTGTCGTTCCTGTGGCCTTCCTTCACGTAAGTCAGTGCCACGTAGATAGCGATCAATGGAAATAGCTGCTTCTTTGCCTGCTGCAATTGCTCCGATGACATCGGCAGGGCCAGAGACAGCATCGCCCCCTGCAAATATGCCGGCGACAGTCGTCTGCAAGGTGATGGGATCGGCAGCGATGGTACCGGCACCAGTCAAAGCAAGATTCGCAGTTAACTTCGTCTGCTCTACCAATTGCCCAATTGCCACGATGACATTATCGACATCCATATCAAATTCCGACCCTTTGATAGGCATTGGGCGCCTGCGACCAGAAGCATCAGGTTCACCCAGTTCCATCCTTATGCATTTAATGCGCCCGAGTTTGCCGTTCTTAGCGATTACCTCTACCGGTGCCGCCAGGTAATGAATCTTGACGCCTTCGTCCTCCATTTCATCGACTTCGTTAGGAATAGCAGGCATTTCGGCTCGAGATCTCCGATAGATGACGTTCACTTCTTTAGCCCCCAGACGCAAAGCTGAGCGGGCAGCATCAACCGCAGCGTTTCCCCCACCGATGACAGCAACCTTATTCCCAAGCGACACCTTCACACCGGAATTCACTTGTTTCAGGAAATCAAGGGCATATATCACGCCTTTGGTGTCTTCCCCCGGTATGCCCATCTTCTGGCTAACCCAGGCACCGGTAGCCAAGAAGATCGCTTTGTATCCATTGCCGAATATTTCATTGAGGTCTCTCACTAGAGTATTCGTCTTGATCTCAACTCCCAGTTCCTGCACATAACTGATTTCATCATCGATTATATGCTTAGGCAAACGGTATTCTGGAATACCATACCGCAGCATGCCGCCAGCCTTCTGAGAGGCTTCGAAGACAGTCACTGGGTATCCTTGCCTGACTAGGTCATAGGCACAAGCTATTCCGGCAGGGCCGGATCCAATAATTGCCACTTTTTCCTGCTTCGTCTTTTCTACCGGCGTTGCTTTTACGCGTCCCTCTTTGAGTTCGTAATCGGCCATAAATCGCTTCAGCGCTCTGATAGCTATTGGTTGGTCAACTTTGCCCCGCTCGCATTCGGTCTCGCAGGGATGGGTGCACACCCTCCCACACACGCCGGCAAAGGGCATCGTTCTTCGAAGTACTTCGATGGCCTCCTTGAACTTACCTTGCGAAATAAGTGCCACGTACCCGTGTGCATTCACGCCGGCAGGACACGTAGCTGAGCACGGCGATTTGCCGAGTTTCTCGATGACATACGCGCTAGGTACGGCCTGTGGAAACGGACGGTACGCCGCTTTTCTCTGGCTCAACCCCACATTGAATTCCGATGGCACTGATACTGGACATACTTTCTCACAATCTGAACAACCGTTGCATTCGGCAACGCTGATATACCGGGGTTTCTTTCGTATCTTGACCTTGAAGTTGCCGATGTAACCTGATACTTCAGTTACCTCGCTGTAGGTCATCAGCTCTATGTAAGGATGAGTGCCCGCCAATGTCATTTTTGGCGTGAGGATACAAGCAGAACAGTCCAGTGTCGGGAAAGTCTTATCTAACTGGATCATGTGCCCACCAATGCTGGGTTCCTTCTCCACCAGATAGACTTTATGTTCCGAATCAGCAATCTCGATAGCAGCTTGAATTCCAGCGACACCGCCACCAACAACTAGAGTATTGGGATTGACTGGAACCTCCTTGGTTTCGAGCGGTTCCTGGTAATAGACTCTTCTCACGGAGGCACTTACCAGAGCCTTGGCTTTTTCCGTTGCTTCAGCCGGGTTTTCGGTAACCCAGGATGCGTGTTCACGGATATTTGCCATCTCGAATAGGTAAGGATTGAGCCCCGCTCTCTGCACTGCCCGACGGAAAGTAGGCTCATGCATCTGAGGGGAACACGATGCCACAACCACACGATTCAAGGCAAACTCTTTGATATCTTGCTCAATCCATTCTTGCCCTGGGCCAGAACACATGAACCTGTATTCACGAGCAACTGTGACTGAGTCTAGCCCTGCGACATATTCAACAACTTTCCCGACATCCACCACACCCCCTATGTTGGTACCGCAGTGGCAGACATAGACGCCGATTTTTGGTGTTTCCATGAAAGGCCTCCGATCAGTATGTTAAGTTAACTTAGGTTGATTTTGTTTCTAGCTTGCGTAACTAGTCCGAGAGTTCCTATTCGTAAACAAGGAGCCACACCAGGAACACAAGGCAAAGATACCACACCTGCGAAACGCTGCAGTCTTGGAAACTAATGCAGGTCATCATTGCCTGCTGCGATTTCTCGTTTGCAGATTATAGTCCCCAAATCATAAAGGAGGCGTAAAAATGCAGAAGGAATTATAAAGATTTTGTAAAAATTTTCAGGGAAGATGTCGTGCAACACCCTGTGCCCACAGATGCCGATGAAAAATGATAGAACTTCCGAACGGGTAGTTCTATAGCTATGTTTGGATGACCTGGCTCCGGTGGCTGGACTCGAACCAGCGACCAAGCGGTTAACAGCCGCCCGCTCTACCGCTGAGCTACACCGGAGCGCTTATCAACTTGTTCTGGCGTTCAGCAGTCATTGGCTGCCGAGCCTGGATTCGAACCAGGGCTTAGGGATCCAAAGTCCCCCGTGCTACCGCTACACAACTCGGCATCATAGACTGCCATCCCACCAGTATCTCAGCTTGCCAAGTCCAGTCCCAGGCCCCGAGACAAGGATAAAAAGTCTAATCCCTGCTCCAGGGCCTTGTCCAATTTCTCTAGCTTGCCCTGCTGACGGAATCTGGCCTGGACAAAGGCTTGCTCCACCCCTGCCACCGTAGAAAGCGTGTCCTTCTCTGTTAACAGTACAGGTACGCCATTTTCCTCGGCCCAGGTCAGCATCTGTCCTGCTGGTTCTACGCCTCCAGTGAGGATCAGACACCTGGTCGAAGTGGCCAGCGCCGCTAGCTGCATATCGGGACGCTCGCCCCGGACTATCGCCGCCTTGTTGTCTTTGCGGCTGAAATAGTCAGCGCCCGAATCTGGAGTCATAGCGCCAATCATCAGGTTTTCCACTACCTCTGTCATCCGCTCCTGGCAGCAAAGCGTTCTTGCTTGGAGAGCCTCGGCAATCTCGGCTACACTGACACCCATCAGGGTCCTGTCTTCAGGCAATATCCCCAGTACCCTAATCTTTTCCCTGCTGAGCTGCGAAATAGCCTCACCGCGCATCACATCCACCTTCTTTTGCGGCACTTGGCTGATCACCAGCCCCAAAAAGCGTTGACCAAACGTCTTCGCCGCTGAGACCAGGTTCTGCCAGGGCAAGTTGTTCCGGTATGCCACGACCATCATCACCCTGGCATCCACCGCCTCCGCTATCCGGTAGGAAGCCTCGGCCAGTTCCGCGTCTGTACTTAACCCGGCCAGCCCCTCTAGGAGGACTGCGTCTCTTCCTGCTGCTATACGGTCGTACGCCTGCTTTATCTTGTCGCCCAGGATACCGCCATTCATAGCAGCTTTGATCTCCTGTTGCCTGAGGTACAGAGGTGTAAGGGACGCTGCAGGCTCCTCCATTCCCAGGGCCTGCATTACGAACCTGGCATCTCCATTCTTCCCTTCGGTGAGGATCGGTTTGAGATAAGTTACCTTCCTACCGCTTCGCTGTAACCACCTACCAATGCCGACGCATAGGGCGGTCTTCCCGGCTCCCTCTGTCCAAGCGGTCACGTACAAGGCTGTCATCGAATTTTTGAGCGCGCCCGAGTCTGGCATTCCCCATTATACAATAAGTGCCGCCTGGGCTGCACTGGCACTCCCGGCACCCCCTCTGATTGATGGGGAAAAAGGCGTAAGGTGGATAATCTCCTTGATGGCTGCACCAATAAGTGGCGCTATGACGGAGAATTCATGAAGATGGATAATGCCCTCAGGCGATGGAAGGAGACCGTCTCTAGTCGCTTCAACGACGAGCCTTTCCCGAAGGCATCCAGACGGCTTCTCCGGGCGCTTGATTGTCGGCGGAACACGTCACAGGCGAGGGTCACTCCAGGTAGGTCTTGATGTATTTCTCCATCAGGCGTGTCGGTTTCCACCACTTCTTCAGGCCGATGTCCTCGGCCACTTTGTTGGCCGCGATATAGCCAGGCCCACCGGTCACCATGCCTCCAGGATAGGTCGAGGCGCCACACAGGTAGAGGCCTTCGATCGGTGTCTTGGAGGTGGAGCACTCAATATTGGGGCGGTTGAAGCCCAACTGCATGGGCGTGTAGTCACCATGCTTTACCCCACCGCGACGCATGTTGGGAAAACGTATCTCGATATCCACCGGGCTCTCACCATTCAGCATCATTATGCTCTCTCGCTTCATGTTGGGAGCGGCTTTATGCCATTTGTCCAGTGTGGCCTCTTGTAGCTCCTGTCCCCGCTTCTCCCAGCCGCCTTCGATGTCATAAGGGGCATGCATCTGGAAGAAGGAGACCTTACCAGTCGGCATCCGCACCAAATGCGGGTCCCAGAAGCTCTCGCAGGTGACGTGGCCCCCAAAGTTCTTGTCCAGCTTGCCCTTCATCACGTTCTTCCAGTGGGCCACCACCTGGTCAGTGCTCTCGAAGCCGATAACAGTCATGAAGCTCTCGTTGGCCCAGGGGTCATCGCACTGGTATTTCGGCATCTCCGTAGAGACGACGTGCAGGGTATAGTAGCTCCATTTGTCGTACTTCCAGTTCTCGAAGCACTCATTCATGATCTGAAGAGGGCTCTTTTCGTTGAGTTCCAGTAGTTCCCGTCCTATTTCGGTGCGCTGCATGCTGACAATCAGGTCCAGAGAGGGCTTGGGGGGCAAATAGGTGGCTGGCCCCACTATCTCATCCATCATCCGCTGCCAGACATGAGCATGCTTCCCGAAGGCCTTGGCATCCTTTTGGGAAAACTTCAGGATGGAGTCGACGGTGTCCTCTAACATGCGCGTCAGGAGCAGGGTGCTCCCATCGCCGAAAACCATGGCCATTTGCAGGTTGGGCTTGATCCACACCAAAGCATGGCGGTCCAGGTTGAAGTCCTTTATGGCAGGCATATAGTCTACCATCATATGGTAGATGGCATGCATGTTGGAGTAATAGCCGGGGAAGAGGATTTCCTCGGTGGCCAACCCTCCGCCCACCTCGTAGCGGCGCTCGATGATGGCCACCTTGGCTCCGGCCCTGGCCAGATAGGCTGCGGTCATCAGGCCATTGGGGCCGGCTCCAATGACAACCACATCCCAGTTGCTCTCGGTAGGGAACTCGTCAAATACTTTCCCGACAATCCCTTCCATTTATCTCCTCCTTATTTTACGGACGCCTGGCCGATTTCTTTCCCTGCTGGGGGATGTACCACGGTGATGGATACCACCATGGACCGGGTTCAGCGATACCGTCCTCGATGAGGGTGTGCATCAGGTTGTAGGCAACAGCCATGATGCACAAACCGCCGGGATGGGCCGATGACTGGTGGCCAAGATAAAGCCCGTCGATGGGAGTGCGGTATCGAGCCAACTCGGGCAAAGGACGCTGGTTCCACCACTCGTCTTTGCAGGGGCGGACTCCATACCAGGAGCCACCCAGCATCCCGGTGTTGCGAAACTCCTGATCATAGGGAGTCTCCAGAAACTCAGCCACAACGTTATCCGAGTTGAGGTTTTCAACGTACTGACTCACTACGGTGCGCATATATTCCAGGATTTCAGCCCTCTTCCGGTGCTGCGCGTCGTGGCCATCTGGCTGGTACTCCGGAGTGGGGAACATGACACAAGCAGGGCCTTCAACCCAAAGGCCAGGTCTGGTACATTGAGGGTGAGTAACATCGTAAATGGTGGTGGCCATGTGGTTCCACAAGACCCTATCAGGAGGCATGGTCGGCATACCCTTTTGGCCAAGGACGTCAGCCACATGCTCGAAGTACAGCTCTCGCGAATCAAAGCAGCCCATCCCACCAACGAAAACGCCTATTCCGGCCCAACCTGCCTCATACTTGGGAGGGTGCCGCAGCGGTTCGCGAGTGACGACAACATAATAGGTCAGGCTACCTCCCTTTAGGCTGAGGTCAGCAATCCGCTGCCTGAAGCCAAGGTCCAGGTGTTGCGGCCCAATCAGTTTGAGAAAGGTTTGCCTGATGTCGGTGGAGCTGATCACTGCCTTCTTGGCCCAGATTGTCTTTTCGCCGCAGGTGGCAGTCTCCCTCAGACGCACGCCCACTGCCGTACCGTCGTTGACGATGATCTCATCAACCGGACAGCAGGTACGCACAGTGACACCGTGAGCTATGGCGCAGCGCAGAATGGCGTGATAGTAACCGTGCATATTCCCTCGAGGGCCGACTGGCCTGGGCATGTAGGGCGGGGCGGGGGCTACTACGGAGGCCAGGGCGGGGATGGCCTGGCCCTGAAAGTGGCCGAAGGCTCCTGACATCAGGGCCTTGTACGCTTTATCCACCTTGAAAGGCTCAGTCTCACAATGCTCGTCGAGGAGATCGAACAGCGTCATCTCAAGCAGCTCTTTTGTCCAGACGTCGGGCTGGCGTTTCTTGTACACCTGCATGAAGGGGATGTTTTCAGGACTTAGCTCGACCTCTGGAGGGTGAGGAGGACAATAGTAGACGGCCCGGAGCAGTTCTGTGGTGAAGGGGGGCTGGCCGAGGAAACCACTCAGCTTCGCCCAGCCGTTTATGTCCTTTTTGGTTAACCCTGGCAACCCACTGGTAGTAAAGCACCTGGCGTCCTCCCACGACGGTTGCAAAGCTTGCCAGGCCTCTCTCGGGTTAGCATCCATGCGGAACCCATATTTCCAGAGTTCCAACTGCTCCCATCCTGGGGCTGCGCCCCCGTAGTTGCCGACAGCGTGGGGGGCCGTGCGTACCCCAGCCATCGGCTCAACGTTCTCCTGTGCTCCGCCACACTCAGGCCTTTCCTCCAACAAGCACACGCTCAGCCCGCACTTGGCCAAGTATGCTGCTGTGGTGGTGCCGTTGTGCCCTGCACCCACGATGACAACATCATATTTCTCGTTCGCAGCCATGTTCACCTCCTTGTCTCGCGTATTCACGGCTAAAGGCCAGTTGTGACCTCAGAAACAATCGCCCTGCCACATCTTAGCTCTCATCTTGGCCTCAGCGAGGTTTGGCTGATATCTTACCCCTTTCGGGGATATACCACGGCGACGGATACCACCAATCACCGGGTTCGGCCAGACCATCCTCAATCAGGATGTGCATTAGATTGTAGGGAATGGCCATCAAGCACAACCCGCCAGGATGACCAGAGGACTGATGGCAGAGGTAAAGCCTGTCGATGGGAGTGCGGTAGCGGGCCAGTTCCGGTAGAGGGCGTTCGTTCCACCACTGGTCCCGGCAATGGCGGATGCCGTACCATGAGCCGCCAAGCATGCCCGTGTTGCGTAGCTCTTCCTCGCGAGGAGTATTTGCCCAGTGGTGGACGATGTTGTCAGAATCAAGGTTTTCGAATACCAGGCTGAAGGCCTGGCGCATGTAAGCGTTCCACTTCTCCTTTTCCTTGTCCATGGCATCCGGGCCATTCACGTGGTATTCTGGTGTGGTCACGTAGACGCAAAAAGCGGCCTCCAGGTAGCGGTCGGGCCTGGTGCAAGGCGGGTGGGTTGGACTGAACACCTCCGAAGGCGCAGCCGCATTCCACAGTAACCTTTCAGGGGGCAATGTTGGGTTGCCTTGCCGAGACATCACGTCGGCTACGTTGTCAAAATAGATGTCCCGTGAGTCGCAGGGGTATATTGTACCGCCCCCTTCGAACTTGGGGCGTCGGCGAAGCGGTTCACGAGTAAGGATGTGGGATTGCCACAGACTGCCTCCTTTAAGGCTGAGGTCCTTTATGCGTTGCATGAAACCGGCGTCGATATGTCCCGGCCCGATCAGATTGAGAAATGTCTGCTTGATATCAACGGCACTGATCACCGCCTTCTTTGCCCAGATCCTTTTCTCCGGGCAGGTGGCGTTCTCTCGCAAGCGCACACCGACTGCGGTGCCGTTGTTGACCAGGATTTCGTCAACAGGGCAGCAGGTGCGGAAGACTGCTCCATGGGCTATGGCACAGCGCATAATGGCATGGTAATAGCCATGCATGGTGCCGCGAGGTGACCAGCGCATTCCCATGTAAGGCCCCATGGTGGCAACAGAAGCCAGAGCCGGTATGGCCACGCCCTGGAAATGAGGCAGGGCGCCTGATAGCCAGATTCCATACGCTAGATTGACCTTCTGAGGCTCAGTTTCCATGTACTCGTCCATGAGATCAAAGAAGGTCATCTGGAGCAGTTCCTCAGTCCACATATCTGGCGCTCGCTCCTTGTAGACCTGCATATACGGGACATTGTCAGCGGTTAACTCAACCTCAGGAAGATGAGGTGGACACCAGAAGGTAGCCCGCATCAGCTCCGTAGTGAAGGGAGGTTGCCCAAGTAACCCGCTCAGCTTGGCAAAGCCCATGATATCTTTCTCAGAGGGATGTACCACCCCTTCGGTGGTATTAATACCGCCAATACTAGCAATAGCTCCAAGACGTTCTTCTGGGAGCCAGTCCATGCGAAAGCCATACTTCCATAACTCCAACTGCTCCCAACCGGGGGCCGGTCCCGCGTAGTTGCCAACCGCGTGGGGAGGAAAACGCACGCCAGCTATAGGCTCTGTGGCCTCCTGTGCCCCGCCACACTCCAGCCTTTCTTCTAGGACGCAGACGCTCAGGCCGCACTTGGCCAGGTATGCTGCTGCCGTGGTGCCATTATGTCCTGCCCCCACAATGACCACATCATAGATTTCAGAAGGCGACATACTCATTCCCCCTTGGGTTCAATTTCCCGAACCGCTAGTTTCTGTTGAGATGACAGTTCCGATTTCAAGGCTTGACCACTGCATACGTCGCCTGGCCCTCTGGTGTCAGCCCTTGCTTGGGGATCATAGCACCAAGAGCCACATTTGTCAACAGTGGCATGCCACAGTTGGTGTGTTAATGCTGCGAATCGCATTCACAGTGGTTACAATCAGCAACCAGATAAGGTGCCTTAGGCTCACTTTGACTAACAGAGCATTGACAGGTGATACCTGGTAGTCTAGACTGTCATATAAATGAAAACAGACAGGGAACTCACTTTGCTTCGATTGACGGAGCCACGAGGCAATCAGGAGAGAAATGGCCGGTGACTTGGATAACCTTGACCTGAGAATTCTAAGTGAGATCGGGCTGGATGGCAGGCAATCGGCTTCAGACCTGGCCAGGAAGCTTGGCATCAGCCGGACATATGCTAGCAAAAAAATCCAGAGACTCCTGGATCGAAAGATTACCAGGATAGCGGCCTTTACTCACCCGCTGGCTTTGGGATACCACACCCTGGCAGTGACAGGTGTCCAAGTATCACCGGGAGAATTGAATACAGTCGCTGACAGCCTTTGTGCTCTCCCGGATGTGAATATGTTGATAATAGCCGCCGGCTGGCAAGGCATCGTTATCTGGACCATGTTCGCTAATCCGGCGGATCTTTCTCGCTTCCTGGCGAGGGAATTAGGCAATATCTCTGGCATCAAATCTACTGAGACCATGATGGTTATCGAGTGGCGTGTCTCTTTGTCATATCTATCTTCCAGTCAGTGGCGAAACATGCTTTTCTCATACCCACCCTCCTCCTATTTAGCGCCTTGGGATAACCAACCAGAACCAAAGTCTATTTTAGCTCAGCAAGGAGATCGAGACTCAAATCTCAGTATTGATCAGCTTGATTTGATGATTCTCAAGGAGATTGAACATGACGGGCGGCAGCCGGTGTCGGATTTGGCCAAGAAGCTTGGAATCAGCCGGGCCAATGCCTCCACTAGACTGCAGAGGCTTCTGGATAAGCAGATTACATGGATTGTCGCTTTTACCAGTCCACTCGATCTGGGGTATCAGACCAACGCCCTTATAGGTGTTAGGGTATCACCGAAGGAACTCGATACAGTAATGGACAAGGTTGTGACTTTGCCCAACGTATTCGGGGTGGCCAAGGTGGTCGGTCGGTATGATGTGCTTATAGGGGCGAACTTCCCAGGTCCCACTGATTTGTCTCGTTTCCTGGTGAGAGAATTGGGTACTATCTCAGGCCTCCTGTCTATGGAAATCACGATCGGCCTGGAACTAAGAAAGACGTCTTTTGAGTACTTGGCATCCTCGTACCTGCAGCGCATCGCGCAACATCAATAGAACGTACGAAAATCGAGATATCCCGTTTCAGCTCCTAATAATGGGCAACCTTTCTAGCTCCCCAGTATCTCATCTACCAGATGGCTGACATGTCTCGCAGTTGCCAGCGAAGAAGTCAAGCCAGGAGATTCAACCCAAAAACAGCGATTGAGGGTTTAGTGTCATGGGAGTGCCATGGCAGGCCCATGGTGGAGGTGATTTCTGGGGTTCTCTTGAGTGGCGGTGGGGTAAAACTCAGCCCTAGAGACGTCCTGAGAAGACGGTTAGAGGGCTTCTGTTGCCTTTTGACTTGCCCCTAATCCTATAGTCGGCATAGCTCCACCTTCCCCGTGGCAGGGCCGTTGTTGTTTATCCTCTACTGAACCACTGTACTCGCCCTTTGTTAACTCGAATCGTAAGCCAACTGCCTACACCGCAAGCGAAACCTCTGAAACAACAGTACCTTCTCCAGAGGTGCCGCCAGTTTCAGTAGCATCTGGTGTGCATGGCTGGTTACCTCAGCAGCTATCTGATACAGCTTCCACCTCACCGTCGATATGGTGCAACTCCGATACCACGGCGGTAAGGCTAACAACTTCATCGCCTGAAATAGATTGTAGGCTATTACCCCTATCCTGAAGAACACCGCATTAGCGTACGTCTCCCCGCAGGGCATCCACTCCATACCAAACCCGCTCTTAAGCTCTTTTATGTAGTTCTCCAATTCCCCCCTCTTATTATGCATCCGGACTATCTCCTCAGCCTCCTCTTCTCTATTCGTGGCTATGACGTGATAACAGTACGGTGACGCATCGAACAGCTCCCCCTGTAGCTTCGGCCAGCGCTGTACCACCAGACGAAAGGCTTCCTTTGTCTTGCTCATGGTATGTAGTGTCTCCCCTATCTCTCTGCCTCCCTTGTAGCAGCGCCAATCCTTTATCGATCTTAGGGCTTCCATTACCGCCCTATCCTTGTCCGCTGTGATAGTAAACCACTTCCCCTCATCAAAACATAAATTCATCACCTCAGCCTGATAGTAAGCGCTATCCAACCGAACGTATTCAATGTGCTTCCCCTCAGGCATGGCCCCAAAACACCTCCTCAGAAAACCCACCGCGCCAGCTTGCGCTGGAACATTACCCTCCCGAAATTCGTCTTCCACTATCAGCCCAAGCTCAAACACAAACCCCATCTGAGGCTGGTAACCCTTGCCCCCTTTATAGGTGAACTGGGCCCCTTCCTTCTCTGCCTCTATTATGCTGCTATCCACATCCAGAGTGTACCCTTTCCTCCCGTCTCGCCTCATCGTCTCCCTCACCACATGCCCGTTCACCCTCCCCAGACCCAAAAGACCCTCTCTTCCCTCCCCTGTCCTCCGCAGCCAGTCCCCTACAGTGCAAGAGGCCGGCAGCCCATCCATCTCCAGCACTTCCCTCAGGCTCTTCTCTCCCTTCACTTCCCTCAAATCCTCTAGCTTCTTCCCTCCACCATGAAGCATCAACACCATAGGCATCACAAAGGCAGACGCTTTGTACCCTCGACCACTGCCCGGCTGCGGCAACTCCTTATCTATCACCTTCGGCAGCTTCAGCGATTTGGCAAACTCATAAGGCAGCACTAAGCCACCCCTGGCAATTAATGGCGCATCAGTTTGTACCACCTTGAAGGGCAATATCCCCTCCCTTTGCCTCTTTCCCATTCTCACCTCCTCGGTGTCTTATTCCTCTCGCTTAGTTTAACCTAAAACCAATACCTCTTGTACCTGTCACCATCTCACCAATCGCTGTTTTCGGG
>Ga0194110_10001657_pt1 | contig 28642 bp, 29 predicted proteins | sample TA2Kig1200mmetaG_FD_146192 | JGI IMG/M metagenome (GOLD analysis project Ga0194110, IMG submission 146192) | Freshwater microbial communities from Lake Tanganyika, Tanzania - TA2015032 Kigoma Deep Cast 1200m | ecosystem: Environmental > Aquatic > Freshwater > Lake | place: Tanzania: Lake...
GATTCCGGTGATGAAGGATTATGCCGGACCAGGAATCGACTGCCTTGTCTTGGAGCGCAGTTTGGCTGATCCGTCATCCTCTTAATCTAAATTTTTTTAAAAATGAGGGAAGTGTCCCTAATTTCCTAATTTCTATTATAAAAAATTTTTAATGAATGGATAAAAAATAATGGATTAGTCGAAATTCCTAATCCATCTAAATCATTTGGCGCCCCCAACCAGGCGCCTTAAGTATTATGAAAAAGTATTTTTTTGAACATTATTGAACAAATAATCTTAAAATGCAACTGATTTGATTTCTTTACTAAAAAAATTTTGAGAAATGCTAAATTATTTAAATATTACTTGATTGTGCTAATTCGGTCATCAAATAGGTCTGGATTGGAGGCATACATCTTGGCTTCGTTTATTTCAACTTTTCCGCTCATCATAAGGTTTTTGAGCACCTGATCCATATTTTGCATCCCTAATCTTTGAGAAGTTTGAATGATGGATGAAATCTGGTGTGTTTTGCCTTCCCGGATCAGATTTTTTATTGCCGTTGTTGCAATCATTATTTCGGGTACGGCTATACGCCCACTACCATCTTTCTTTTTCAGGAGGACTTGGGATATGACGGCGACAATCGACTCGGCAAACATAACCCGAACCTGTTGTTGCTGTTCTGGAGAAAAGACGTCGATCATACGATCAACAGTCTTCGGTGCATTTATCGTATGGAGTGTTCCAAATACAAGATGGCCGGTTTCAGCGGCCGTCAATGCCAGAGAGATAGTCTCAAGGTCACGCATCTCTCCAACCAAAATCACATCAGGGTCCTCACGCAAGGCACTTCTTAAGGCATTGGCAAATGATCGGGTGTTAGAACCGAATTCCCTCTGATTCACAATACTTTTTTTATGCTCATGAACGAATTCAATAGGGTCTTCAATTGTTATGATGTGATCGTTCCTGGTAGAATTAATGTAGTCAATCATTGCGGCAAGGGTGGTCGATTTTCCACAGCCGGTTGGACCCGTCACCAACACCAATCCTTTTCTCCGATCACAAATCTGTTTCAGGGTCTCTTCAGGAAGACCTAACTCGGCCACGGATTTTATTCGGGGGGGGATATATCGGAAGGCCGCCCCTTCTCCACGCCTTGTATAAAAAATATTTGCACGAAAACGGCCTGCGTTTTTAAGTTCAAGAGAAAAATCGAGTTCTTTATCACGCTCAAGCCGTTTGCGCTGCTCTTCCGTCAAAATTCCATAAATGACTTTGTGGAGATCTTCTTTCGTAAGGGACTCAACTTTTTCATCTATCCGTTGGATTGAGCCATTAATACGAAACATAGGTGGGTTGCCAACAGTCAGGTGTAAATCCGATGCTTTTTTTTCAATCACTGTAGCGAGAAGTTGAACAAAATTGAGTGTTAGCATCTTGTGATACTCGTTAGATAGATATCCATTGATGTTGGGAGAAGAAATAGACCTTAAATCCTGCCCGTTTCCAATCTAAACGTTCCGAAAGAATCCTCTCCATCACCTCAAGGGAAGGAAAAAAATATATATAATGATATCCTGGTTACGTGTATCATGTCAAGCGAAATTGGGTGACCCACTCCTGGACTTTTTTAACCACCTCCAATCTCTTTTCAATTACCCAGTCTGTAATGGCCATGATCTTATCTACCAACCGATCCAATCTTTCATTAAAGTTCTGTTTCTTTAAGAGAGCCCTTATGGTTTCCCTGATTTTGTCCATGAATAAGCTGGATTGGTAGTCAATGGCTTCCTTTAAATAAGCTGAGGATTCCCTTAATATTTTCGTGCAATGCAAGATGAAGCTGAACGGTTTTCTCGGGCTTAAGGCTTTTGACTTTTTTCACAATTTTTTGATCCGTGGGATCTGAGATAGCAAAATGAATCTCCTCTATTGTCTCATATAAAGGGAGACAGAGGAGCTCTGAAAGAGTATCATATGAGAGTTTCATGAGTAGATCTTTATTTAATGCATCTGTATTAGTTTCTCCGAACTAAATACTCCAAACTCATAACTATGTTTACTCGGTTCCTTCAAACATCAGGTTTATGCCATATTGGAGTTGGTTCTTGGTAAAAGGCTTTGTCATATAATAATTGGCACCGAAGTCGTACCCTTTGAACATATCCTTATCTTCACCCTTCGCCGTCAAAACAATCACTGGCATGTCCTTCGTCTTCGGGTTCGCCTTCACCTCATTCAAGACCTCCCAACCATCCTTATTCGGCATGACGATATCGCAAATGAGAAGGTCAAATTAATTGTTTTTCAATTGTTCCAATGCCTCCACCCCATCCACCGCTTCTTCCACCTCATAACCCCAGTTGGTGAGATTAATTCTCAAAAACTTCCGAATCCCCTCTTCATCATCAACTATCAATATCTTCTTGACCATATTCTTCCCTCCTCACTGGAAATTTGACCGTAAACGTGGTCCCTATTCCCTCTCCACTAAACCTGCCTTTGTAACCATGCAAACAATTTTCAATGAATTCTCAAGAACCTCATGGATATCAAGCGAGGTCCATTCCTCTTTCCTCACAATTTTAGAATAGGAGGATAAGCCCTTAACGATCTCTCTTATCCTCTCACCACAATTTAATTTGATGTAATTAATAACGGAAAATCGCTCAATTTAGGTATCCAGTACTTTCCTCACTTTCCTCAGCAGTGCCTCCACGGTAAAAGGTTTCTGAAGGTAATTCATTCCTTTTTCCAGCACCCCATGATGGACAATGGCGCCGTCCGTGTATCCTGACATGTAGAGCACCTTCATTTCCGGGTTTTAATTACCTCTTTGCGCAACGCCTCCAATTCTTCAATGAGTTGATTTTTTGTTTTGTATTGATCTTTCATCTCCTTACCCTCACAGATTAGTTCGGAGTTTTGAGTATTACCGATCTCCTAACTTGATGGATAATAAAAAAGCCCTCACAGCCTGAAAATGATACAAAGCGATGAGGGCTCAACTTAATTAGCTGGTTAGGGCTTATCATTAATATCCTCCCTCCCGTCGGGTTAAAGGATTATCAGCCCCTCCCCCAATACTACCTCTTCATTGCTTCCTACTTTTGTATTGCTCCATAAATATGAGAATATAATTTAAAACAAAATTTTTTTTAATCATTTCTGATGGACTAAAAGTTCTCCCAATAGATTATGACGCTTCTTAATCAGATATTTTTTAAGATAGAAGAGAGGTTATGAATCGATGTAATCTTTAAATGCCCCTGCCCTGTAATCGGCACATTCATCCTCATCTCCATAAAGCAATTTCCCAGAAGAAAACACTTCGTATTTTAAAAAAGGATTAGCCCTATTAATATTGGTAAGATCTATTCTGTAATCAGGGATACCCAATACCCTTGAAAGAAAATCTAATATTTCGCTGTAATTTTCAAGGACGGAGATATTTTTTTCTTTTGTGGCCAGAACCGCAACATCGAAATCACTATTTTCATGTCCATTCCCTAATGCCTGAGATCCAAAAAGGACAATAAACCGGATTCCTTTTTCAAAAATGGTTTTTTCGATTTTTTTCCCGATTAACTTTCATATTTTCAGTATATCAGATAAATCTTAAAGCAACAATGCAAGGAGGATCAATCATTCCGACCCCTTGATTGCAAAAATTCCGCGGGTGTCAATGCCCTGACAGAAAGCAAATGCTTAAAATGGAATGCATCCCAGCTTACAAATACTGCACCTTCTCCCAGAGTACCATTCACGATAGTTGCTACAAGGGCATCTCCAAAGCTTGCTTTTTCATAAATCATCTCCATAACCGCTTTCACGGAAGTCGCTGGAAGAAAAGAATCCATCTCATCGGACGGGATGATATCCACGTTGTATCTCTTTGGAAAATAATAAAATAGCTCCAAAATCTGTTGATGGTTTGAATTAAAGGACAAGATGCCACATACCTCAAGAAGATTGATGATGCTTGTTATCCCCTTTCCTTGCTTTGTTACAAAATCCAGGAAAATGCGATTGATCTTAAAATGGCGATCTCGGTGATACCGGAGATCAATGATAAATATATTGGTATCAATGAAAATGGTCACCTTTTTCTTGTCCAATTCATCGCCTCATTCACATTTCTAAATTTCGGTTTGGTCTTTCTCAGGGTGTCCTCTATATCCTTCCATGCTTCTTCAGTCGGACGCACGGAAACCTCCTCCAGCGATTCAGAAGTCACAGGAGATATTAATGCAAAAGGTCTCCCCCTTAAAGTGACAACAACTTTCTCTCCCCTTGAGACTGTCCGCATGGCTTTACCGGTATGATTTTTCAGATCCTTTGCAGTCATTATCTTCATCGGTCCCTCCTAAAATAACTACTTCAATAATATTATAGCTATTTAAAAGTTCGAATACAAGTAAGATTTTAGCTCGTTGGAAAAGGTTATCCATCTGCCTTCTGCCTAAAATTAGTGTAGTTAAATTAGGTACACTCCCCGTATTTCCTTTGAATTCGGGCTTAAAATTAGGAAAATTAGGGATACATCCAATATTTCAATTTTGAATTCGGGATTAATTAAATATGGGAAGTGTCCCTATTTATTACTTTAAGGAGTTTAACCAACATTTCGTCTCTCCAGTTTTTAATCTCCTCTAAAGATTTTGTACGGACAACTTCCATCTCCTTGACGCCCTTTATGATTTTCTTCGCTGCGGATGGTGGGATGGAGGTCCAAGTTTCCATCGTCTCCCACCTATAACGATACGATTGAGAATAGTTCTCGATAAATCGTTTAACGCCACTTCCTGCTAAATGTATACGTAAGAATGGACCGATTATAGGATCGCGAAGGCCTATCCCCATACAAAATGCTTTATCCACGTCTTCTGGGCTTGCTATACCCTTATCAACGAGATCAATGGCTTCACGCAATAACGCTGCCTGCAATCTGTTCACAATATAACCTGGGACTTCCCGTTTAAGCAAAACAGGAATTTTCCCTAAATTTTTCATTAAATCATAGGTTGCTGTAACCGTTTTGCGAGAGGTTTTTTTACCTCCAACGATCTCAACAAGAGGAATCAGGTAAACGGGGAGAGCAGGGTGGACTGACACACACCGCTCGGGCTTCATCGTCACTTTTTGAATTTCGGTCATCAGTAACCCCGAAGAGCTACTGGCCAAAATGGCATGATGAGGAGCCGCGGCATCCATTTCTTTAAAAACTTGTTTTTTAATATCATAATGATCGGGAACGGATTCTTGGACATAGTCCGCATTACATACAGCTTCACCAAGGTTTTTGCTCGTCTTTATCCTCTTTAGGGCAGCGATTGCTTCACCTTTTCTCAGAAGGTTTTTTGCCTCCAGAAACATTAGGTTTGACTTTACAGCTCTAACTGACTTCTCGAGGATAGCTTCAGTAACATCTTGAAGAATCACTTCGAAGCCTTTTGAAGAGAATAGAGTCGCCCAACCTTGGCCTATGAGACCTGCTCCGACACAGGCAACCTTATCCATATTCATTGACCTTTCACCTCATTTTAAAGAGAAATTAGGAAATTAGGGACACAGAGGCTGTCCCAAAGTAGAGGGAGTGAGAGGGTCTTTAATCTTGATGTTTATGAAATAGTAAAAGGCAAAACTTGACCCTAATCTGTCGATCAAAAAAGAGAAACTATCTAATCTTCTCTATAAAAGCCTTTGCGGCCTTAAGCGCATCTTTAATGATATCCACATGGCCTAAAAGACCTCTGTAATAACCAGCTATGTGTAAGGTATCATAAAGCCTTTCAAACTCCCTCATAAGTTTTCCATTACGAATAGTTGTATACTTTTGTAATGCATTTCTATATGCATCTATTGATTTAGGGAGTTCTTTTTTTGTTAAACCGACTTTAGTAACGAGATATTCGTTTATTGCTTCTAAAACTGCGAGATAAGCCGTCCCAAGGGCCTCTCTAACAGGTTTAATATCTGTATAAATATTGTCCTCTACAGGGGCAGACTTGAGTATCTCCTTTGCATTATTTAAATACCTCAATGCTTCTTTCATTTTTGGGCCTTTAATATCCCTTAAAATTTATAAAAATTCTACTACGAAAATTTAATGCCGTCAAGAATAGGAATATCTCTTAAGATGGAGGCTCCGTAGCCCAAAAGGTATTACTCGGAAACACAGAAGACAAGGGAATTTCAAAAAAAGGCCGTTTCATTTTTTCTTCAATATGGGCTCAGAATAGTAGGCGGTGACCATCTCGTTGCTGTGATCGGTGTCGGTCTGGATTCCGATCGCCAAAATTTCTACCTGTTTTTTCACAAAGGCATTTTGAAATCTCTGATCATAATCTCTTAATTTCTTTAAAGATTTTATAAAAAATTGGCTCAAGAACCTGAAAGACCTAAAAATTTTACTTGACAAGATTTTCGTTTATGATAATTATAATTATAATTATGGTTAAAAAAATTCTAACTAACCGAAATTTAAGGCAAAATGTTTATGAAGAAATAAGGAAATTTGTTGTCAATGAAGTTTTACCAGGAGAAAAAATCAATGAAGATGACCTGGCCGAAACCCTTGGGGTAAGTAAAACTCCAGTCAGAGAAGCACTCTCCAAACTGGCTCATGATGGGATTGTTGAAATTGTGCCGAATCGTGGTTCTTATAAAGTTAAATTATCAAAAGAAGATATTTTAGAAATAATGGTAATAAGAGAGGCCTTAGAGGGATTATGCATTCGTTTGGCTATAAAAAATATCACCGATTCAACTATCAAAAAACTCAGAGCCATTCTCGATGATTTTGAAACAAACTATCTTGAGAAAGATTTTACCCAGTACTCAGAAACAATGCTAAATTTTTATGGTTTGATCTATGGAACAGCAAAAAACCCAAGGTTAATAAAAATTATTCAGAGCATGCTTGATTTGACTCGCATGTTTAGATTGCTGTATTACAACAATCCAGAAAGGGTTAAACACTCTTTAAAAGTCCATAGGGAATTTATAGACGTACTTGAGAAAAGAGACGAAGAGTTTGCAGAAAAGATCCGAAAAAATATGATTCGATCCGCTTATGAATATCTCATAGAGACAGCTTCAGAAAATCAGATCTCCTATTTCCTCAAAAAAGAAAGTAAAAAACCCTCTGAAGTAAAAGAAATAAGAGGCTACTGAAAAGGATTGAGTAGGGATAAGAAGTTTTTAAAGAAGGATATTAAAAAAGGTTAAATTCATTTTTATGATTACGCCAGTTCATTCCACTAAATATAAAATTATAAAGGAAGGGGGAAAATGAATATGAGAAAAGAATTCAATAGTAAAATGGCCATTGTGTTATTAACAATTCCAATAACATTATCTTTAATTGGTGGATTTAATAGTCCGGTTGCAGCAAGTGCACCTTTACCTAAGGTCTTATGGTTGGGCACTAATCCCCCAGGAAGTTTGTTCTATATCCTTGGGGGTGGAGTAGCTAAAGTTATCAGTCAACATACCCAGATGGATGTAAAAGTAAAGTCACTTGGTGGCCCAAGTGAGTGGATGGCTCTTATGGGGAATAAGGAGGTAGATCTTATAATAGTAAATGCATCGACAGGGAGAATGGGATACGAGGGTTTATATGAATTTAAAGAGGCCACAAAAGGGAAAGGATATCGTTTTATGCGTACCATCTTAGCAGGAGGACCCATTGGGTTGGGTATGCTTGTGGCAGGTGACACAGATATAAAGAGAATATTAGATCTTAAAAAGAGAAAGGTTACTTACCCATATAAAGTCCATGTGACTAATAATCTCCATATTGAAGTCATGCTCGCCTCTGCTGGATTGACTCCAAATGATATTGTACACGTGCCAGTAACCACATATCCTAGTGGAGTTCGCACTGTGATAGAACGAAGGGCTGAGGCGACTCTTGGAAGTGTGGGTAGCGGTGTGATAGAAGAATTACGAGCTGCAAGAGGCGCTCTTTTTATTCCTATAGAAACTGATGCTGAAGCAGTTAAGAGAATGCAAGCCCTCGAACCAATCACATTAATCGTATATTTTGGGCCTCCCATACCAGGTTTTGTGGAAAAAACGCCATGCATAGGTTTTTCTAATCTTTTAGTAGCTCGTGAAACACTTTCTGACGATGCAGTATATATCATTGCCAAAATATTATGGGAGAAATATCAGGAACTTTTTCCAATCCATCCTTCGTTTAAAGATTGGGATTCCAAAAACTTTGCGACTACGAAAGGCCTAAGCATCCCATATCATCAGGGGGCAATCCGTTTCTATAAAGAGAAAGGCCTCTGGACTGATGAAATGGAAAAATTTCAACAGGGGTTATTGGCACGATAAATGTTAGACGTTGTTCAAAAATTACGTGATAGCTTCCACCAATCATCATGGGGGCTCCTGGACAACCCATTTTAGTCTCGGCTTTGTCGAGAGCAAATAGGACTGAGTATTGGTACCAGATTGCTATAGCCAAAGCATCTCTGAAACATTTGTGGTTGGGTTGCATGTTTCGTAACTTATCAATTATACAAGCTTTTAGGATGTTTAAGGGAGTTATCCACAGGGTGCTACGAGAGCTCCGAGATTTTGCCCTTCGGGCCGCCCCGCCCCACCTGAGGGCGCTGGGCTAAAATCTCTCCGCTCTCTATTCCCCCATGGATAACTCTCGAAAAGAGCGTATCACGCACTTTTCGAACAAAGCCCATTTTTGTCTCATATGTCTTTTTGAATTCTTATTTAGTCTTACACGCCCAAGGGCCCAAGTGGTTACAAGATTCACTTAACATGAGGGGATAGCCATACGAAATGATCCAAAGTTTATAGTCAATAGATAAAAGATTGAACAAATTAAGAAGGGGGGGATATCATGGGTAAACTGGGTGTGACGACCACTTATAGAGATGTGGAGAATTTGAGCGTTGGAAAAATTTTAGAAAGAAGTTCAGAAATTGCTCCAGAGAAAGTGGCCGGCCTCTTTAAAAAAGATCATATGACCTACAAGAGGTTGAATGAGCAAGCCGATAGGCTTGCAGCAAGTCTCCAGGAAATCGGGATTAGAAAAGGTGATCGGGTTTCGATCTATATGAGCAATTGTATCGAGCTCTATGTGGCTTTTTACGCCTTACAAAAGGTGGGTGCGATCGTGGTATGGTCAAACCCATCCTTCAAAACACAGGAGTTAATGTTTATCTTGAGTAACTCTCAAGCAAAGGCGATCTTTATCCATAAGGAAAGAAATAACTTTGATTATCTTGCCTTTGTACAAGGCTTGAGAGGCTATCTTCCACATCTCTCCTATTTCATTTTAGTCGGAGGAGGGCAAGGCGAAGGGGTTTTTGTATATGAAGATATTGTTTCAAGGCCGAAAAAAAAGAAAATTGGAAAACCATCGATCGATATCCACCAAGACCTTTCAATGCTCATCTATACCTCTGGCACAACAGGCGTTCCGAAAGGTGCAATGATCACCCATGATCAAGTGGTCCGAGGGGGATATTCTTATGTAGAGGGTGTGAGGGCAACAGCGGATGATATTTTCTTAGGGGTCCTTCCGTTGACCCATTCGTACGGATGCGGATCGACCCTGATCCAGCCCATTTTGATCCAGGCCTCCGTTGCTTTGATTGAGGCGTTTAATGCAGAAGAAGCATTTAAAACGATCGAGTCTGAAAAGGTGACCCTACAGCACGGAGCACCCGCCCATTACATTCTTGAAATGAATCATCCAAATGTTGACCGATACGACCTTTCCAGTTTAAGGGCAGGGTATCTCGCAGGCCAAATATGCCCAGAAGAGATCATTCAATGGGGAGAAGAAAGAAAGATCTATCTGACCTCTTTCTGGGGGAATTCAGAGACAGGCCCGGGTGCGGGGACGATGTGCCCTTTTGGTTCGCCATTGGATATCCGCAAGAAGTATGTTGGAAAGGCCATTCCCGGAACTCAAGTCAATGCTATGGAGCCAGAAACAGGAAGGGAAGTTGGTCCAGATGAGATCGGCGAAATGATGGTCCGAGGGCCCCATGTATTAAAGGGTTACTGGGAAAATCCGAATGAGACGAAGAAACAACTTGAAGAAGAGGGATGGTTGCATACAGGGGATCTGATCTCCATTGACCCTAATGGCTTCATTAAAATATATGGAAGGATCAAAGATCTGATCAATCGAGGAGGATTGAAGATCTATCCTACGGAGATTGAGTCTTTAATTTTGCAACATCCCAAGGTGTCGCAAGTCTGTTTGGTAGGGACTCCCAACCCGGTGTTAGGCGAGAGCCTATGTGCATGTATTATACTTAAAGAAAGGGAAGAAAGGATTTCTTTGGCGGAGATTCGTGGATTCCTGGAGGGAAAAGTCGCAAAATATAAACTTCCAGATGAACTATCCGTTATGACAGATTTCCCTAAACTTCCTGGTGGGATGAAGGTGAAAAAATATGGAAAAGGTGGAGTCCAGGAATTGGCCTCGCTGGACAGGGACAGAGAAGAGTTAAGATGAATGATGTTAATTAGGAAGGGTCAAATATGGACGAGGTAAAGGAAGAACCTCGAACAAGGAATCTAAGTGGACTGCTGAGGAGTATAAAACGTATTCTATGTGTAGCTCTCCCCGTTCTCTGCATATTTTATACTTTTGAAATCTACAGATTTTTTGGAATTCTCCTCATAACGGAACAGTATGTAGGGATATTCTTGGCACTTGTTCTTAGCCTGTCTTTTCTCATTTACCCCGCAAACAAAAAAGGAACAAGGGACAAACTACCTTGGTATAACATTGTCTTATCCTGTGCTGGTTTTTTCGTTGGTCTATATATTACGATTTTTTCCCCTCGGGTTATGTTTATAATTGGTCAACTTAGCTCTTACAAAGCTGCATTAGGTGGTATTGCGGTACTACTTATTCTAGAGGCTATCAGACGTATAACTGGGTGGATGTTAGTACTATTAATCCTACTTTTTATTTTTTTTGCGAGGTTTTCCTTTTTATTTCCCCACCCATTATACAGTGAAGGAATTGGGTGGCAACGATTGCTTTGGTCTCTTTATATGAGCCCAGGCAATCTTACGGGCATTGCTTTAACTGTCGCATCTGTTGTTGTTTTAGCCTTTATTTTTTTCGGACAAACCATGTTCTCTTCCGGAGGTGGGAAAACTGTTATTAACTTATCCTTAGCCCTTATCGGGAGATATAGAGGCGGCTCGGCTAAATGCGCTGTGATAGCTAGTTCTCTTTTTGGAACGATGTCGGGAAGTGCAGTCGCCAATGTTGTTACTACTGGAACATTCACAATTCCTTTGATGAAAAAAACTGGCTATGATCCTTCGTTTGCTTCGGCAGTAGAGGCAGTTGCATCAACTGGTGGACAGATCATGCCACCTGTTATGGGGGTAGCAGCCTTTCTTATGGCTGAGCTTTTAGGCATCCCATATGTTAAAGTGGCCATTGCTGCGGCTGTTCCCGCTCTCCTCTATTACTTGGCTGTATTTATCCAAGTTGATTTAGAAGCAGCAAAGAAAGGGCTTCTCCCCGTAAGTTCTTCAGAATTGCCAAGCTTTAAAGCCTCCCTTAAAGAAGGTTGGATGCTTCTCTTATTTCCATTATCAATCATTGTGTATTGTTTGTTCATACTAAGATTACAGCCTGAGGTCTCGGCCTTTTATGCAACAGCCGCTTTGTTTTTGATTAGTTTCTTAAAGAAGGAAACCCGTCTCGGACCCCGAAAAATCTTAAGCATATTAGAGAACACAGGGAATGGGATATTAGAAATCGGAGTAGTTTGTGCTGGGGCAGGGCTCATCATAGGAACAATCGGACAAACAGGTCTGGGTTTCACTCTTGCAAAAATGTTCGCTGCTTTAGGCGGGTATGATCGGTTCTTACTACTTGTATTGGCTGCAGTGGCAAGTTCAATTTTGGGAATGGGATTGCCTGTTGTTGCATGTTACGCCATACTGGCGGTGGTGGTGGCACCCGGTTTGATAGAATTTGGATATCATCCTATGGCTGTACATCTATTCATTTTTTATTATGGAGTTTTGTCTTTTCTTACACCACCTGTATGTATGGCCATTTATGCTGCTTCAGCATTGGGGGGTGCACCTCTCATTGAGACAGCGCGTCGGGCATTAGGTCTGGCCATTGTCGCATATATTGTTCCTTTCCTTTTTGTGCTCGATCATAGCCTCTTATTAATGGGACCAATATTAGGAGTAATCAAAGGGATTGCTAAAGTTACCATAGCGACTCTGTTTCTTGGGGTTGGGATTGAAGGATATTTATTTAGGAAACTTCATTGGTTAAGTAGGATTTTACTCATCATAGGGTCTTTCTTACTATATGTACCTGGTTGGGCCTCCGACATTATAGGGCTATCTGCTCTCGTAATAGTTTTAAGTTGGGAAATCTGGAAGAGATTTTCAAGGACTTTTGATATGAGAAACAATTGATTAACTTTGTCCTATATTTTTCACAAGAGAAGGGAGGAATGTGTAACATGACGATTAAGGCAAGGCCCCCTCAGTTGGTAACAATACATAATCCATCTAAAATATACAGTGGTTATACGCTTTTCGGTACCACTGGAACAAAAGATATATGGCTAATCGATATGCAAGGCCAGTTTGTACATCATTGGGATTTACCTAACCTCCTCGGCCTCTATGGCAAGCTTCTGCCTACTGGCAATTTACTTGTCGGTATTCGAGTGCCCGATGGACCAATGGTAGATATGCCTGGCTCTGGTGGAAAATTAATGGAGTTGGACTGGGATAGTAATGTGGTGTGTAAGTATGAAGATTTGTATATCAACTCTCATGACTGGTACCGAATGGAAAACGGGAATACCATGATCTGCCGCTGGAGACCGATACCCGATAATATTTCAACCAAGGTGAAAGGTGGAAAGTCAGGAAGTGAGCGGGAAGGTATTATATGGGATGATTGCCTTCAGGAATTGACCCCTGAGGGCAAAGTGGAATGGGAATGGAGAGCATCTGAACACATGGATTTAGACAAAGATATTTTGTGCCCCTTATGCTCGCGCATCACCTGGAGTTATGTTAACTCTTTGGTTGTTCTACCTGACGGTAGTATTTTGACTAGCCTACGCTATATAAATACCATTGCTATTATTGACAAGGGTACAGGGGAGTTTAGGTGGCGCTGGGGCCCAGGTGAACTTGGACATCAACATGATGCTACAATGCTGGATAATGGGAACATACTCGTATTTGATAATGGTCTACATCGGGTGAGCTCAGGTGTAGATTTTTCTTACTCGAGGGTATTGGAGATCAACCCCAAGACAGGGAAGATTGAGTGGGAGTACAGGGATAAAACCCCCATGTCGTTTTATGCTTCAATTATGGCTGGAGCTCAGCGTTTGCCTAATGGAAACACCCTCATTTGTGAATCAACTAAGGGGCGAATTTTCGAAGTCACTTCAGAAAAAGAAATAGTTTGGGAATTCTTTAATCCATTTTATACAACTTATCGGTCTGAAATTTTTGGGCTGACTAATTTAGTTTATCGAGCATATCGTTATAGTCCTGATTATGAAGGTTTGAAAGGAAAGACCTTAGATCCGGATAGATTTGAGTGGTTTCTCTGGGAAAAAGGTAAACCTATAGTGGCTGAGGATTATGAACCAGACAAAGAGAAAACTTTACGCGAACGCCTTAAAATGTTGGGTTATTAAACTATCAACTGATTATCCCTGGCGTTGAGAGAAGAGGCGCTAAGTGAGAATAGGTTATTGTAGAGAATGAGATTTTTCAGGGAAAAATTCATGAAGAATGTCATTCTATTAACCATCGATACCTTACGAAGGGATGTTTTGAGATGCTATGAGGGAGGAAACTTTACCCCTTTTATTGACTCAATACAGAACCGGTGCATCCGGTTTAACAAGGCGCATTCTTCGGGGCCTTATACACGGGCCGCTTTTCCTGGAATCCTCACCTCCTCGTATTACCTCGAATACGGTAGAGAGAAAATGCTCTCCAAAAGAAGGGTCCTCATCTCTGAAGTTTTGAAGAAGGCAGGGATTGTGACAGCGGGATTCCATTCCAACCCTTACGTCAGTGCCTATTTTGATTGGAACAGGGGATGGGATCTCTTTTATGACTCCATGGAAGATGAAGTAGATGACATGGTCCCATATATCAAGGCCAAGGAAATAAACAATAAGGTTGGGAAATGGTTATCTTCGCATATCGGATCGGAAAGGGAGTATAAACCATTTTTCCTCTGGTTACATTATATGGATATTCATGAGCCTTACATCCCTGAACAGGAATATATCGATTTGATCGATTCATCCATCCATCTGAGTAAGGACGAAATGTTCAAACTTTTTAAAGATGTCCTGTTGAAGCGGGATGTTTCGGATAGAGGGAAAGTAGAAATTTTAAGAAAGCTTTACTGTGCTCACGTCCGAGAGGTGGATGATGCGGTGAGGGAATTTTTTGAGATTCTGGAGAGATGGAATGTTTTAAAGAATTCCTGGGTCATTCTGACGACCGATCATGGAGATGAATTTGGGGAGCATGGTGGTCTTTCTCACGATGGGAAGATGTATTCGGAGCTCGTTCATGTGCCCTTAATCATCTATGAGCCTGGAAGGGAAAAGGCCGAAGTGTGCAACACTTTGGTGAGTACGATCGATATATCACCAACCATTCTCTACCTTTTCGGCCTTAAACCTGTAGAAACCTTTCAGGGACATTCCTTGCTCCCTCTTGATAATTATCCTGTTAAAGGTGTTTTCGGTGAAGCAGTTGATAAACATGGAAGCCAGGAGAAGGGTGAAGAGAAGGAGGTCCATTACTATAGGGAAAAAGATCTGAAGATTATCTATCATGAAAGGGGTGATTCTTGGGAACTGTATGATCTCAAGGCCGATCCATTGGAGTTGAAAAATATTGCCGAGACTTCACCCGAAGCGGAGAGAATGAAGGAAAAAGTGAGATCGAGGGTAAGGCGATATCAGAGGTAAAGAAGACAGATTTCCATCTTCTATTAGGTCATTCCCGCGCAATCGGGAATCAAGAAAAACTATGAAAAAAAGTAGATTTCTGCTTTCAACATAGAAGGAATGACAAATTCTCTTTTGAATTTAGATGGCTACGCTATGCTCTATGCCTGGGGTAGGCAGGTGCTCTGCGATTATTAGATAATGAAGGAGGAATAAGGATGACCATCGACAAAGAAATCAGTGAGAAGAGAAATAGGCAATGTGCAAAATTGGTTGAGATATCTAAGGGGATTGTGAGCCAAGCATTTGATAAATTTAAACATGAAGAATTAGGTGTCACATGGACAGGTGGGAAGGATAGTGGGTTAACCCTTTGGATTATTCAACAGGTCTGCCAAGAGAAGGGTGTTTCTATTCCTAAGACGATGATCATTGGTGAAGGGGATGAATTCCAGGAGATCGAAGAATTTGTTGAGAGAATCAAAAAGGAATGGAACGTTCCTCTTGAAGTTTGTCGAAATGATGATGTCCTTAAGGCAGCCAATTATACCTTGAGTACGCCAGTCAAGGTGAGGGATTTAAATGAGCGAAACCGTGCAGAACTCAAACGCATAGGGTTTGATGGGGAGGAATTTCCATTTGAGGCAGAATCTTATGTAGGCAACCATTTGATGAAGACAGTTGTATTTAATGAATTTCTTGAGCGAAACAAGATCAAGGGGATCTTTCAGGGGCTCCGTTGGGATGAGCATCCGGCTCGATTTGATGATGGGTATTTTGAGTATAAGGAAGGAGGTTATTTAGTTCCAGAGCATACCCGGATTCGTCCGATCCTCCATTTCACGGAAAAGGATCTATGGGATACCTATGCGGCTTTTCATATTCCTTATTGTATGCTTTATGAACGGGGTTATCGGTCTTTAGGGGCTAAGACAACGAGTCAGATCTCTATGGAAGGGGTTCCCGCTTGGAAGCAGGACTTGGAGAACACGGAGGAGCGGGCTGGAAGAAGACAGGATAAAGAAAAGGCCATGGAGAGGATGCGGAAGTTAGGGTATATGTGACCATTTTCCCGGCTGAATTGGTTAGTGGTTTCTACTGTTTAAGGTCCCTTATCAAAATCTCCCCATCCTTTAGAAAATTACTCAGAGAGGATGTGATTAATGTTAAGGAAAGTTGCTCGGGCTTTATTGTCTGCTGGTTACTTTATGCACGTCGGCATGCAAGCCCAAGCCAAATGGGAATTAGAAATCAGTAGTATTATCTTTCTACACAAGAAGAAGGTCTTGTTGGTGGCCTTACTTCCTGTCTTACTAAGTGTCGGTCTAAATTTATCCTTCGCAGAAGACATCCCATCCAAAATCCCAATCCTGGGTGGGTCAAAGGCCTATATACCAGCTTATATAACACCCACGATGTTCTATGGATCAATTCTTATAGGTCTATTAGCTGGTCTGATCACTGGTGTTATTGGAGCTGGCGGTGGATATATCTTAACCCCTGCACTGATGAGCTTCGGTGTCAAAGGGATTATGGCGGTAGGGACAGACCAATTCCACCTCTTCGCCAAGGCGATCATGGGTACAACCATTCACAAGAAATTAGGAAATGTTAACTTTCTACTCGCCGTCTGGTTTGTTGTGGGTTCATTTTTTGGTGTCACCTTGGGCGGAATGATCAATCGCACCGCCTACCAGATTAATCCTGCCCTCAGTGATGCCTTGATCAGCAGTGTGTATGTTATTGTACTGGGTATCCTTAGCTTTTACTCCTTGGCTGACTGGTTACGATTGCGTAAGAGAGAGGTTTCGGTTACGTCGACTAAGGAGGCTACTACTGGTTTTGCCAAAGAGTTGCAAGGGATTCCTTGGAAGCCCCGTGTGCGGTTTGACGAAGATATCGCCATGGGTGGCCGGAGCATCTCTGTCTATCCTGTCATTCTCTGCGGGTTCATCGTCGGACTGGTGGCGGCCATTATGGGTGTTGGTGGCGGTTTTCTCACTTTTCCGATGTTCGTTTATGGTTTAGGTGTTTCCACCTTCACGACTGTGGGTACGGACATCTTGCAGATTATCTTTACGACCTTTTACTCTTCGATCTTTCAGTATGCCATCTATGGGTTCGTTTTTTATACGGTGGCAATGGGCATGCTTTTAGGCTCGCTAGTGGGCGTTCAGATTGGTGCCATCGTTACCAAGATGGTAACGGGTTCGGCGATCAGAGCTTTTTACGCCCTGACCATTTTAGCTGGGTTTTCAAATCGTGTTTGTGCACTCCTCAGAAAACTCGCTGAAACGGGTTATGTCTCGCTACCAAGAGAAATCACTGTGCCAATTGAGATGGCGGGTACAGTTGTATTTTTTTTGCTATTAGGAATCTTTGGTGTATGGATTCTGTTCGTCTTCTTTAAGAACCTTAGCGCAATCCGCAGTTATCAAATCTAACCTGCACGGTTTTGTTGATAATGATAGTGAGAAATAAGAAGAAATTTTCAATCGGCTTGATAGGGTTCATCATTTTTTTTATCCCCCTCTCCTTTTGGATCTTTCCGGTGGTAAACCATAGGCCAGGACTTGAATGGGCTGATGACCTATTCAATCAACTCGCCAAGAACTCAGCTTATTACATACCCTTGGTATTAAAAAAGGCCGAAAAATTCAGAGGAGTAAATGTAGACTTAAGTATCGATCCAAGATGGCCGGGCGCAGATAAGTTGGTCGCAAAGATTGTGAATGCCAATGGAATTTCAGCAAGCATTATTGGCGACGGAAGAGTAAGAATTAGAGGCAACCTTGAGATGTTAAGCCTTGCCGCCTCGACGGATGCTGATCTTCTCTTTAAGGGTAAAGAGGAAGTGCTTCGGAAGAAGTATGGACTGAGTGGAAAGGAGGTCATCTATTACTGGTGGACAGCGTTCGATGACCTTATCAGGCGATACGCCCAATTGAATAGGCCTTCTGAGGCCGATTTCACAAAGTTTATGACGACCAGAATCCTCGAGCCTTCTTATAACTTTGCAGGGATAAAGCCGAAAAGTATTTCTGAAAATATTGGCATCGTTCTGTTCTTGTTAGTGTTTTATATTTTCTACACGGTTTGGTATGGACTCTCCATTATGTATCTTTTCGAAGGATTTGGCATTGAAGCGACGAAAGCAGTAGAAAAAAAGGAGATTTAGACATCTCTAAAACATATCAAGTTAGGAAAGGATTTGACATATGACAAAGCTATTGCCGCCTCATGGGGGAAAGCTCAAATCATTGCTGCTAAAAGGCGAAGCCTTAAAGGACGCTTTAGAGAAGAGTAGATCCCTTTCCCAGATTAGGATGACAACCAGAGAGAGAGATGATCTGATCATGATGGGGATTGGAGCCTTCAGCCCTCTCGAGGGCTTCATGGGAAAGGCGGACTGGAAAAGTGTTTGTGATGATATGAAGATTACCAATGGGATCTTCTGGCCTATTCCCATCACGCTTTCAGTTCAAAAAGAGATTGCAAAAGATCTGAAGGAAGGACAGGAAATAGTACTGTCTGATGGTGAAAATGACAAACTAATGGGAAGTGTGGTTATTGAGGAAAAATATACCATTGACAAGGTTTACGAATGCAAGGAGGTCTTCAAGACCGATGATGTTAAACATCCTGGAGTGGCCAAGGTAATGGAACAAGGAGAGGTAAATCTTGCAGGTCCAGTAAAGGTATTTAGTGAGGGCGAATACCCGGAAAGATTCAAAGGTCTCTATGCCACCCCGGAGGAAACAAGAAAACTCTTTGAGGAAAAAGGTTGGAGAACCATCGCAGCATTACAGCTCAGAAACCCAATGCATCGATCCCATGAATATCTTGCCAAGATTGCCTTAGAAGTCTCTGATGGACTTTTCATCCATCAACTGATTGGAAAACTGAAGGAGGGCGATATTCCAGCTGAAATAAGAATCAAATGTGTTGATGTATTAGTAGAAAATTATTTCCCAAAAGATCGTGTTATCCAAAAGGGTTACCCTTTAGAGATGCGTTATGCCGGTCCACGGGAGGCATTACTCCATGCCATATTCCGTCAGAATTATGGCGCAAGTCACCTGATTGTTGGTCGGGATCACGCTGGGGTTGGAAATTACTATGGCCCCTTTGAGGCTCAGGAGATCTTCGATCAAATCCCCTCGAATGCTCTCTTGATAAGACCCCTGAAGATTGACTGGACCTTTTACTGTTACAAATGCAAAGGAATGGCCTCCTATAAGACCTGTCCGCACCCTGAGGAGGACCATCTATTATTGAGTGGGACACTATTGAGGAAGAAACTCGCCGAGGGGGATGCGATACCCGAGGAATTCAGTCGGCCCGAAGTCCTCCAGATTCTGACTGATTATTACCGACTTCTCTAAGTGAATATGGAAGATATCGTCCTACCTGTTGTCCCATTGATCGGACTCATCGGTGGGTTCCTTTCAGGGCTTCTCGGCCTGGGTGGAGGGGTAATCATGCTCCCTCTTCTCACCTTTGTCGCCGGGATTTCTCTAAAACTGGCCACGGGAACAAGTTTGGTCCATGTTATGATCGCTGCTGCAACAGGAACATTGTCCCACTTTCGCGCTGGTATGGTTGATTTCAAAGCAGGTTTAATCTTGGGGATTGCTGGAATTGCAGGAGGGTTTTTGGGTTCATTTCTCTCCGTTCCAATGTCAACACGTTTTCTCAACCTCATTTTTCTTTTTTTAGTTGTCTCGGCTATATTTTTCCTCTTCATCCCATTGAAGTCCAATGATGAAACATACAGAAAAGGCACTTTTAATAAAATTGAGGGTATCCTAATCGGTCTGGGATGCGGCTTGTTGGTGGGATTACTGGGTGTAGGAGGAGGATTCATCCTCATTCCGCTGATGATCTATGTTCTAAGGATCCCCCTCCGTGTAACCATTGGGACCTCTCTCATGATCATTTTGATTTCATCGCTGGGAACCTTTGGAGCAAAATATGGGGTTGGACATATTGATATGACCATTACTTTTCTTGTTGTTTCGGGTTCCATAGTGGGTGCCTTACTTGGTGCTTATGTCAGTCGAAAAACCCACATTAAATTTCTACGCCTGATTCTTATTTCCCTTTTGTCTCTCATTTTTATCGCCATAGGTTATAAAATCTTCTTCTGACCTATTACTTCTTCCTCAACATCGGCTCAGAATAATAGGCGGTGACCATCTCGTTGCTGTGATCGGTGTCGGTCTGAATTCCGATAACCAATACCCCAGGAAATTCAATTCCAAAGGCTGTTTTAAAATCTTTTTGGATGTTCCTTGCTTCATAGACCCACTGTCCAACTTTCCCTTCCCCGCTCTCCAAGACAAAAATCTTACAGTTCTTTTCACCGGGATGATCAAAAATATGACCTTTGGGCAGACGGGTTGCCCAGATGTATTCGATTTTTAAACCTGTGGGCTCTGCACTCCCGAAGAGTCTGAAACCGCCTCCGCTTCCGAAGAAGACCATCACCCGGGCTGCTGAATCAAACCGGTCTTTCTTTGTCTCAATGGCAGAGCGGACCACATTCGAGACCTTCCATCTCCAGGAGAGGATGGGAAAATTCTTCTCTTTTTCTCCAATCTTTTTTAAGAGGGAAGATCGACTGCCAACACTCTCAGCCTTGATGATCCCCTTTCCGGCCTTTGAATATTGTGTAGGAGGAACACCAAAATATTTTACGACCCTCCATCCCTTGACCGGTGAAGGCTCCTCTTCTGGCTTCTCCTGAGGAGTGGGACCGAACGGAAGCTGGAGAAGAATGAGAATGATGGAAATCAATAAAATCTTCATCTTTTGTATTCTATTATACACGATATTTTAATACTACAGCGACTTTTTTCTGTCATTCCCGTGAAGACGGGAATCCAGAATGTCTATGGGCTTCAGAAACCCAACTGGATACCCGCTTTCGCGGGTATGACGGAGGGGCGGTAGTAATTTTTTATTAATACAGTGCCGTTTTTTCTAAAAGTGTCGCTGTCGTATTAATGAAAGCGTTGAAAAATAAGAGAGAACTTGTTAGACTGCAGGCTATGAAGAAATGTCCTATGATCCATGGACTTTCTTTTCTGCTCCTGATCCTCCTGATCCTGGATCCCTCGATCGCTTTCCCCGATGACTCTAAAGCAATCCCTTCCCTTTATCAACCTTTGATCCATCGCCTCCTCCAGGATGGATTTGATGATCAATTTTTATCTAATATATTGTCAGACGCCCGAGCGGAGTTCAATCCTACTGCTTTGACCATCTACCTCAGTTCGAAGGAAGAACCAGAACGATATAGCCAATTTTTAACTCCAGAATCGATCCTTCTTTGCAAGAAATTTCTCCGTCAGAACCTCAAAATATTAAGGAAGATGGAGAATCAATTTCATGTAGAGAAGGAAGTGGTGGTAGCCATCTTGCTTATCGAGTCAAGGTTTGGGGAGAATATTGGAAAACACCGTGTCATTCCCACCTTGGCTACGATGGCCCTCTTAAATTCTCCAGAGAATCTCCAGAAAAATTATCAAATGCTCAAGGAATATGATCCAGACCTCACTTATGAGTGGTTAGAAATCTTTGCAAAAAGGAGAGCCGACTGGGCTTATCATGAGCTGAAATGTTTTTTAAAGATCATCCAGAATGAGAAGATCGATCCTTTAGAGGTCTATGGTTCTTATGCTGGAGCCTTAGGAATGGCCCAATTTATTCCCTCCAGTTATCTCAACTTTGCTATGAGCAAGGGAGGAGTGGGAAAATGGCTTCTCAACAAAGAAGAAGCGATCTTCAGCATTGGGAATTATTTAAAATCTCATGGATGGAAGAAGAACATGACCAATGAAAAGAAGAAGCAGGTCATTTGGCATTACAATCGGAGTGAGCCTTATGTAGAGACCGTCCTTCAGATCGCTAAAAAATTAAAGGATCAAAGTTAAAATAGAAAGATGAAAAAACAACTTCTCATCATTGCCACCTTGGATACGAAAGGAAGGGAAGCAGCCTATGTAAGGGATTGTGTCCAAGGACAGGGTATCAATCCCATTGTAATGGATGTGGGTACTTTGGGAAAACCATTAACCCAACCTGATATCACACGAGAGGAGGTGGTTGAGGCTGCCGGGTATCAAATGGATGATCTCATCAAGACGAAAGACCGCTCTTTGGTTATTAAAGCAGTCCAAGAAGGTGGAGCCATTCTGGCAAAAAGATTATTTGAGGAAGGTAAATTACATGGTCTATTTGGGATGGGAGGTGGAACGGGTACAGCGATAGTGACCTATATTATGCGCTTCCTTCCTTTTGGTCTGCCCAAAATGGTTCTCTCTACAGTGGCTTCTCGGGATATTAAGGAATATGTGGGCACAAAAGATATTGTCATGTTCCATTCCGTAGCAGATATCTTGGGTTTCAATGAATTCATTCGTCTCATTCTCGGACAGGCATCTTACGGCATCTGTGGAATGATAGAAAAGGGGGGTCGAATTCAGAAAGAAAAACCAATGGTCGCTGTAACCGCCTATGGAATCAATTCTCTCTGTGCGATTCATGCTGAGTCACTCCTCCAGGAAAGAGGATATGAGATGATCGCTTTCCATGCCAATGGATGCGGTGGAATGGCGATGGAGGAGCTTATCACCCAAGGTCTGATAACCGGTGTCCTCGATTTTACCACTCACGAAATCGCTGATGAAATGTTCGGAGGGTATTGTAAAGGTATTGGACCGATTCGTCTTGAGACTGCGGGCAAGATGGGAATCCCCCATGTAGTCGTCCCAGGCGGACTGGATAATGCTGTCTTCAGTCCTTTTTATCCCATGCCGGAACGACTGAAGGGAAGAAAGATCCATCCTCACGATATCCGTTTTTGCGTCCGCATGGGACCTGAAGAGATGAGAGAATTTGCCAAGATCATTGGAGAAAAATTGAATAAATCAAATGGACCTACCTATGTGTTGATTCCTAAAAAAGGTTGGTCTGAAGCAGATAAACCCGGAATGGAGCTTTTTGATCCAGAGACAAATCAGATTTTTGTAGATGAACTGAGAAGGCTACTCAGTCCTAAAATCCCTATAGAAGAAATGGATGCCCACATCAGTGATCCGGCTTTTGCATTAAGAGCAGTAGAGATTTTAGATGAGATGATCCGATCCAAGGCAGTAGGAGGAATCTGCTGACCAAGTCATTTCTATTGCATGATCGATTATTCACATTGATGAGGATAAAGAAAAAGAACCTATCTCTATTAATAGTAAAATAATTTAAAGCGGATTCTGTTCGCAGAAGCAGCCGAAGGTTCCATTGGGGCAACAATTAGGCATTTCTTCTATCCTAACACACCTTCCACAGAGTTCTCCTGGTTCTTTAACTCCCTGGCATGGAACGATCACTCCAGGACAGACATAATCGCATCCCCGGCAGAGGCGGCAGGTCTCTGGCCTCACTTCAAAGGGCATACTCACCTTTCGTCCCATTCCCCTTCCGACAAATCCGAGTGCCTTCCCGTCCATCTGCTCATAACACATCCTGATGCAAAGCCCGCAAAGGATACACCGATTATCCTCCATAGGAAATCGAACTTTGAGAAGCCCCATACGGGCAGCGATATCCTGAGCCATTTTCACATTAGGAGCACTGGTAACCAAAAGCTCGGCTAACATTTTTCTTGCACGGATGATTCTCGGAGATTGGGTTTGAATCACCATCCCCTCCCTGACCTCATGTGTACAGGAGGTATCTATAAAAGGCTTACCTCCGTTATTGCTGATCTCAACCACACAGATCCGGCATCCTCCATAAGGAGAGAGATGCTCCATATAGCACACTGTAGGAATGTGCATTCCAAATTCACGGGCCGCTATGAGAATGGTGCTTCCTTCTTCTACATCCAATGATCTTCCATCTATCGTCACATTGACAGTTTTTCTTTCCATCTTATTCTCCTTTATCCTTTCGTTAATGATTCAATTGAATGTCATGCTGAATTCAGTTCAGCATCTGACGACATCAAAGGCCTACCAGACCCTGAAATAAATTCAGGGTGACATAAAGAGACTTACTGGACCATCACGGCGCTGGCTTTACAAACATCTATGCATGATCCACATTTTGAACAAAGCTCCAAAAGGATGTGGTGGCTTTGCTTTCTCTCCCCTTCGATTGCCTTTGTCGGACAAACCTTCGAACACGCACCGCATCCCGTGCAATCGGCTTCAGAAATCGAATATTGGATGAGAGGTGTACAGACGGCTGCAGGACATTTTTTTCGATAAATATGGTCCTCAAATTCCCCTCGGAAATACCTCAAGGCAGAGAGAACCGGATTAGGGGCTGTCTTTCCTAAACCGCATAAAGAGGTGTCAGCCACCACCTCGGCCAATTCCTCGAGGAGTGTCAGGCTCTCTTTATCTCCCTTCCCTTCTGTGATGCTGTCTAAAATTTCACCCATCCTTTTTAATCCTTCACGGCATGGAAGACATTTACCGCAGGATTCTTCTTGTAAGAAATGGACAAAGTACTTTGCCACATCGACCATACAGGTTCCCTCGTCCATGACAATCATCCCGCCGGAACCCATCATCGAACCAACCTGGGTAAGGCTTTCAAAATCAACTGTGAGATCGAATAATGAAGCAGGAATGCAGCCACCAGAAGGACCTCCTGTCTGGACTGCCTTAATCCGTTTTCCATCCTGCTGACCACCTCCAATATCGAAGATAATCTCTTTAAGAGTGATGCCCATGGGGACTTCAACCAATCCGGTATTTTTCACCTTTCCAACCAAGGAAAAGATCTTTGTCCCTTTACTCTTTTCAGTGCCAATGGAAGAAAACCACTGGCTCCCTCGATTGATGATCAAGGGAACATTGGCCCACGTCTCCACATTGTTGAGGTTCGTGGGTTTTCCCCATAGCCCTTGTTCAACAGTGTGAATCTGTTTACTCCTTGGTTCTCCAACCCGGCCCTCAATCGAGGCAATTAATGCTGTTGATTCTCCACAGACGAAGGCACCACCTCCCTTGGCAATCTCTACATCAAAATTGAAACCCGAACCCAAAATATCTTTACCTAATAAGCCCGCCTTTCTGGCCTGCTGGATTGCAATCTCTGCATTCTTGTGTGCCAGAGGATATTCATGCCTCACATAGATAAACCCGTTATTGGCTCCGATCGCATAGGCTCCGATCCCCATTCCTTCGAGGACGGAGTGAGGATTCCCTTCCATAAGGGCCCTATCCATAAAGGCCCCAGGGTCCCCCTCATCGCAGTTGCATATAATATATTTAGTCTCTCCTGGTGCCTTCCGACAGTTTTCCCATTTCTTTCCAGTTGGGTAACCTGCCCCTCCCCTTCCTCTCAAACCGGATGTCTTTATCTCTTCAATAATCTCGGTGGGCTTCATTTGGAAAAGCGCCTTGGCCAATGATTGATAGCCCCCAACAGCTACATAATCCTCAATATGTGTTGGATCAATCAGATCGTTCCGGCTGAGGAGCAATCTCATCTGGGATCGATAAAAGGGAATATCATTGGCAGAAGTGATTTTTCGATGGGCACTGGGATCTTCAAAGAGAAGATGCTCTACCTTTCTTCCATTCTTGATGGTTTCAGAAATAATTTCTGGAATATCCTCTGGTTTGACTTTTTGATAGAAGATGTTTTGGGGGTAGATTGTTACAAGAGGTCCTTTCTCACAAAAACCCGGGCATCCCGTCACTTTCAAGGTCACCCTCTCTCTCATTCCTTTCTGTGTTAATTCTTTTTGGAAGGCAGCCTTTACTTTCTGACATCCATATGCTTGACATCCAGTGCCACCACACACCGACACGATCATTTCATGGCGCTTTTGCTTTGCGAGGATATCATTCTTCCATTTCTCCAAATCCTCAACTGATTTGACTCTTCTCATGGCCTCACCCCGCTTCGTTTATTATTTAATTTCTCAATAATTCTTATCGCCCTGATGGGATTCATCTCCCCATAAAACTTTCGATCCACCATCATCACCGGACCGATAGCACAAACTCCCAGACAGTTCACTACGTTCAAAGAGAATTGTCTATCCACGGTCGTCTGCCCCGGTTCAATATGGAGCAGACCCTTGAGTTCCCTTATAATCTTTGGCCCTCCCCGAACATGACATGCCGTCCCGAGACAAAGAGTGATCGAATGCTTTCCTTTAGGGACCAGGCTGAAGGATTTATAGAAGGTGGCAACGCCGTAGATCTGGTTGATGTCCATATGAAGCCTTGATGCCACCATTTTAAGGGCCTCATCAGGAAGGTATCTATACCGATCCTGAACATCGTGAAGGATGCTGATGAGGGCGGTCCTCTTTTCCTGATATTTGTCAACGATCAAATCAACTGGTTTTAGGTCCATTTTCACCTCCAAAATAATATTTAGTTAATTTTTATTAAAAAAATTTATTTTTACTTAATTTTTATTAAAAAAATTTATTTCTTAATTTTTACTTAAGCTTACATTCCTGTTCTTGGTGGGCTTAAGACCCATAATATAACAGCATCTCCCTTTCCCGTATTGGCCCATTTTGAGGGGAACGTTGATTCGATATATAGACTATCACCCTGTCTTAATACCTGTTTTTCATCCTGAATTTCAACCTCTAACTCTCCCTCAATCACATAGGCAAATTCATCACCTTTATGACTATAAAAGTGCCCGTTAATGACGGCACCTTCTTTAATCGTTAAGAGGTAAGGTTCCATTCTCCGATTGAGCACATCCGAAACTAAAAGTTGGAGTTTCATTTCCGTGCCCCTCAGTGCTGGGAGTTGAATATCCTGCCTTTCACCTGGCTTGATTACCATCTTTTGGAGCGGTCCACTCTCCCCATCCGTCAAGAAATAGATAGGTTGGGTATTCAATTTCTCGCTCAATTTTAGAAGGGAATCGAGGGAGGGACTAATTAAGTTTTTTTCCAACTGGGAGATAAAGCTCGGGGTCAGGCCCACCTGCTCTGCCAGTTCCTTCTGAGTCATTCCTATCTTTTTCCTTAATGTTCTGATTTTATCGCCCAGGTTGCTGGGCCTTCGTCCTCCGATGGAAGGAAAGATGATCTCCTCGTCCCAGACTTCATAATGTTTCGGAAGAAAGGCACTCCTTGAAAACCTCCCTTCAATCTTGATCGCTTTAAAAAAGAGCTCTCCATCTTGCTTTTCAAGCTCGATCGCCACCTGCGTGATATGTCTCAGATTGGCCTTAAAAGACGGAGTGTGTGCCTCTTTCTCTAAAACCCAATAGGCAACAGTTTGAAGGTCATAGAGCCGGGGGCAGGAGTAGGTGAAGAATTTGTAAGTCAAATTCTCATCGCCCCAGATGTCTTGCATTCCGGTCAGGCTGTCGAAGATATATCGGACACCTGCTCCCTTCTCGATCTCGATCCGATCCATGGCTACTCTGAACTGTGAAAGGTCCTTGGGATTTTCAACTTTGATCACACTTCCTTTAAATCCCTCTTTATTCTTTTCATAAAATTGAGTAAAGAGGGGGTCACTGTTCCCCTTTCCAGAGGTAAAACAGTCCAAGATGGTCAAATATTCCAGATGAGGGAGATGGGATAAACGTTTGGTAAGGGTGGAAGGAGAGACATTGAAACTGACATAGACCACTTTGTATCCGCTCTTCAAATTGTTCTCAATAAAGCGCTGGAGAAAGATTTCAACATAAGTCCCGGCCTCAACCTCCCAGATGACATTATCACCGGTTTTGAGAAATCCTAATAAATGATCTAAGTAAGCTATCCCTGAAGAAATTTTAGTTGTCATTTTAAATTATACTGAATTTTTTATTGAAATAATTCAGTTAATATAAATTTTTAGTTTATTCATAATTTTTAGGATAAAAATGTCAATCTTTTTTTGTTTGCCCTCCTATTGACACACCTATGCCCTAATTTTATATTTTAATCATTTATCATAAAAGCGAATCCTTATCATTCAAAAAGAAGGGGAGGAAAGATTATGGAATTAAAAGGAAGTCAAACAGAAAAGAATCTTTTAGCTGCTTTTGCCGGCGAATCCCAAGCCAGAAATCGCTATACCTATTTTGCCAGTGCAGCAAGAAAAGAGGGTTATGAGCAGATTGCTTCGATTTTCCTCGAAACAGCGGACAATGAAAAGGAACATGCCAAACTTTTCTTCAGTCTGCTCAAGGGAGGGGAGGCAGAAATTGTTGCCACCTATCCTGCCGGAAAAATTGGGGATACTGCTGCCAATTTAAAGGCAGCGGCAGATGGAGAGAATCTTGAATGGACGACTCTCTACCTGAATTTCGGCGAGGTGGCTAAAAAGGAGGGTTTTACAGAAGCCTTCGAAACCTTCACTCAGGTTGCCAAGGTGGAAAAGTTCCACGAATCCCGTTATCGGAGTCTCTTAAAAAATGTGAAAGAGGGAAAGGTATTTAAGAAGGAGGCTTCGGTGAAGTGGCACTGCCGAAATTGCGGTTATGTCTTCGAGGGGAAGGAAGTCCCTGAAAAATGTCCTGTCTGCAAACATCCCCAAGCCTTCTTTGAGGTTTTAGCAGAAAATTATTAAATCATTAACATTGAAGATGCCCTTTTTAGAGGCCTCCCTATAACCAAATCTATATTACTAATCAGTCCATAATTGTATGGACATTAAAGATTAACAAAAAATATCTCAAATCTCCCCAAT
>Ga0194110_10001666_pt1 | contig 28585 bp, 26 predicted proteins | sample TA2Kig1200mmetaG_FD_146192 | JGI IMG/M metagenome (GOLD analysis project Ga0194110, IMG submission 146192) | Freshwater microbial communities from Lake Tanganyika, Tanzania - TA2015032 Kigoma Deep Cast 1200m | ecosystem: Environmental > Aquatic > Freshwater > Lake | place: Tanzania: Lake...
CAATGGCTTTTCGGCGGCTGCGGATTATGCTATGCTTTCCGCAAGGTGAGATCAATCCCCAATCGTCGTCGTTGTCGTCGTCGTCGTCCTCGTCGTCGAACGCTCTGGACCGAGATAGGCAAGAGATTCGACGACGAGGACGAGGACGACGACGAGCACGAGAAGACAGGAGAACTGCTGTGGACATCGCGTCCTGGCCCATCGTCCTCCTTGTCATCGCCGCGGTGCAGGGCGAGCCGAAGAAGCCGCGCGCCGCGTTGCCGACCGATCTCGAGCGGCGCCACGAGGCGACTGCGACCACCAGCCGACACGAATACGTCGTGAGCTTCAAGGGCACGGTGGACGGCGCGATGACTCGCATGCCGATCAGCTACGGGGCCTATCACCAGGGCTGGCAGCCCAACCTCTTCGCGCGCATCGAGAACATCGGCGAGACCGACGTCGCGAACCCCTGGCTCACCGTCAACGGGCTTGGGGATTGGCGAACGGTTCAGAAGATCGCCGAGGAGGCCACCCGCGGCTGCCGGAGCCACGCTGAGAAGGCCCGCGCCCTCTGGGAGTGGGAGCGCCACCACCGCTTCCACGCCACGACCTGGGACGCCGAGGCCAGCGACGCGGTCAAGGCGCACAACGTCTACGGCTACACCCTCTGCGGGGACGACGCTTGCGTGCTGGCCGACCTCTGGCGCGCCGCGGGCCTCCAGGTCCGCGCCGGCCACCCCGTCGGCCACTGCGTCGTCGAGGCCCTCTACAACGGCGGCTGGCACCTCCTCGACGGCGACGAACACGTCATCTGCCTCCTCCGCGACAACAGGACCATCGCCTCCGAAGCGGACGTTGTGCGCGACCACGACCTGATGAAGCGCACCCACACCTACAGCATCGGCGCGGCGGAGAACCCGCTGACCGACCAGTTCTCCGCCTCCCTCTACGGCTACGAGGGGGAGCGGAAGCCCGGCTTCCGCAACAGCACGCACCACACGATGCTCTTCACCCTCCGCCCCGGCGAGAGCCTGGAGTGGCGTTGGGACCACGCGGGCAAAGAGTACTCCGCCGGAACCGACATCGTGCAGGGCAAGTGGAGCCGCGACGGCGAGGGCCAGCTCCGCTCCGGCTGGGGCGACACGGCCTACGACAACCTCCGCAACGGCAAGTGGCTCTACCGCCCGCCGCTCGACAAGCCGCTCTATCGCCGCGGAATCGCGGCCGAGGAAAACGTGGCGTGCGCCGCGGAGGACGCTCTGAAACCGAATCTCCATCCAAAGGAGGCGGGCCAGCCCGCCAAAGTGGTCTGGAAGATCGCAAGCCCCTACGTCATCGTGGGCGCCACGATCAAGTGCCAATTCCAGAGCACCGCCGAGGCCGACCTCTTCCGCCTGAGCTGGTCGTCCGACGGCAAGGCCTGGTCCAGTGTCTTCGAGAAGACACGGTCGGACAAGCCGACCGTGGCACAGGAGGGCGTGGCCAACATAGACAAGCTGCTCTCGCCACGCCGCAAGCCGATGTACGCCTACTTCGTCCAGGTGGAGATGAACGGGGCCGCGCGCGGGAGCGTGGGCCTCGACGCCATCCTCTTCGACACCGACGTCCAGATGTCGCTGCTTGGGATGCCCGAGCTGGCCGTGGGCGAGAACCGGCTCTGCTATACGGACGATAGCGCAGAGACGAAAGACCGCCTGAAGGCGGAACTACAAACTCGCAGGGTGCGCATCACCCACGCCTGGCTGGAGCGCACGGCCTGGCAGCCGCCCCGCCCGCCGGAGACCGCCCTTTCCCCACAGGACGGCGCAACCGTGGAAGGAACACGCTTCGCTTTCAAGTGGTCCCCCGCCGTTGCCGACCAGGGGGCCGCCATTGCCGACTACCACATCCAGGTTTGCGACCGCGAGGACATGCGCTGGGTCATCTCCTCAAACTTCGACAAGCTCACGTCCCTCACGCCGTCCCGCGGCAAGCCCGAATGGGCGATTCCCTTCAGCGGCCTCCTGAATCCCGACACGCCCTACTACTGGCGCGTGCGGGCGAAGGACAACCGCGGCGTCTGGGGCCAGTGGAGCCGCCGCTTCGCCTTCCGCTGCGCCGCGCCGGGCGTCCCGCTCAACGTCCGGTCAACCCCCGACCCCGAGAAGGGGAGCGTGGACCTCACCTGGGACGACAATCCCCAGGGGCGCAAGCCCGTCCGCTACAAGGTCTACGGCAGCGACGAAAAGGGCTTCACCGCGAGCGACTCCGAACACGTCGTCCGCATGGGCCACGGCTTCTGCGACACCATGGAGGAGTTCAAGTCCAGGAAGCAGGGCGCGCCCATTGCCAGCAATGGGCTCCCGTTCTTCGGCGACGTGAAGACCCCTGCCAACCTGATCGCCGAAACTAAGGAGCGGCGCCTGTCCGTCCACGCCAACCGCGCCTACTACCGCGTTGTGGCGGTGGACGAGAAGGGGAACGAGAGCGGCCCGTCCGACTATGCCGAGTTCCCGCGCCCCTTCATCTACACCAAGCCGCCGGCCGCCGCCAAGGTTGGCCAGCCCTGGCGCTACGAACCCGCCGCAACCGCCTCCATCGGCCACCTGACCTGTAAGGACGGCTACAACCCGGCCTTCTGGGGCCGCGAGAAACTCACATGGACCCTGGAGTCAGGCCCCGCCTGGCTGAAGCTCGAAGGCTCCTGCCTGGCCGGCACCCCCGCCGAAGCCGACGCCGGCTCCCACGCCGTCAGCCTGAGGGTGAGTAACAACAAGGGGGGCCAGGCGCAACAGAAGTTCGTGGCCGTGGTGGCGAGGTAGGAACAAGAGGGGACAGGGGAATGGGGACAAGGGAATAAGAAGAAGAGAGGGGTCTCAACCACAAGATCGCGGGCAAGCGGGCAGGGGTGACTGCATCCGGCTTCCCTCTTATTCCCTTGTCCCCATTCCCTTGTCCCTCTTCCGACTTTGGTTGCGGTCAGGAGTGATGCCGAGGGCAACGGGCCAGGCGCCCCGCTTGGTCCGTTTTGCCGCTGGGGCGCGATGCGCTATAATGCCCGACTGAGTTGCCTGTGCCCCTACAGAGGAGCAACCCAGTCGGCCACCGCGGCGGATGATGATGGGTGCTCCGGGCCGCCTTAGCGCAGGACAGGAACATGGAATTGACTGAGGCCGATCGCGCGTTCCTCATGGAGACCCTGCGGCGGCTGGCGGACCGGCCGCTAACGCCCGAAGACCGGTTCTACGTGCCTCTATACAACCGGCCTGGGGCAGAGGACCCGGTCGCAAAGCTCCAGTTGCTGATCGAGACGGCTGGGGTGGAGAGCGTGCAGCTTTTCGCCGGGTTCAAGGGGTGTGGCAAGACGACCGAGCTGTTCCGGCTCCGGAGCGCCCTCCAGAAGCAGGGCAACCTGGTCCTTTACGCCAGCGCGCTGGATTACGTGGATGTCGGCTCCCCGACGGACGAGACGACTGTGCTCCTGGCCGTGGCCGGCTCCTTCAGTGACGCGCTCCAGGCCGCGCTCAAGCGGAGCGATGGGACGGACCTGGTCAACGAGAGCGTGTGGGAGCGGTTCTCCAACTTCCTCACTCGGACGAAGGTTGACATCCCCGAGGTCTCTGCCAGCATTGTGAAGATGGCGCTCAAGACCACCCCTACCTTTCGCCAGAAGTTGCGCGGCTTCCTCGCTAACCGTCTTGGCGAACTCAAGGCCGAGGTCAACCGCTTCGTCGAGGATGGGGTGAAGCTGGCCCGCCAGACGGCGGGCCGTCCCGACATGCCCATCGTGTTCCTCTTCGATTCCTTCGACCAGGTGCGCGGCACGCTGCTCAACGAGCGCGAGGTGATCGCCAGCGTCATCGAAGTCTTCGCCAGCCACTTCGACCTGCTTCGCTTTCCTTATGTCCACATGGTCTACACCGTCCACCCCTGGCTGCGCTTCGTCCTTCCCGGCGCCTTCACCCTCACCACCCTGCCCAGCGTCCGACAGTGGGAGAAGGACGCCGATCGGACGCCCTATCTTCCAGGCAGCGACCTTCTGCGCGAGATCGTGCTCAGGCGACTGGGGCAGGGGGCAATCCCACGCATCTTCGGGGGCAGTGACCCGGCGAGCCACCCGCTCGCCGACGACCTGATCGCCGTATGCGGCGGCGACATCCGTATCCTGCTCGTCCTCTTCCGCGAACTCGTTTCGCTCGTCCTCACCTGGACCTGTTCGCTTCCGGTGACGCGCGAGGTGATCGAGCGGGCCATCGTGAACGTTCAGCGGCAGTTCCTGCCGCTCGCCGAGGACGACATGCGGTGGCTGGCGAAGATCGAGGCCCGCCGCGAGGCCAAGCTGCCCAGCACGGGGCCCCAGGACGTTAGCCGCCTCACCCGATTTCTCGATACCCACCTGGTGCTCTTCCTGGGCGACGGAGAGGATTGGTACGACGTCCACCCCCTCATCCGCGAGCACGTGATGCGCCACGCCGCCGAGGAGGCGCAGGAGCAGAAGCCCTCCGGTGAACCCACCGCGTGACAGCCCGGCCGAGGAGTTCCTGCGCCTCTACGGCGCCGAGGCGTGGAAGGACTGGGCGCGGCTGCGCCTGTATTTCGAGCTGGGCGAGGGCTTCGCCTTCCTCATCCTCCTCCTCCCAGGCTCCACCGGGGCAGAGGTCTGCCGCCGGAACCTCGAAGAGTTCCTCAAAGGCCAGGGCAAGAAGCTTCACGTCCTCGACTGCCGTTGGAAAGAGACCGTCCGCCGGCTGCCGGTCCACGTCCTGGACGTCGAGCCGACGCCAGAGCTGGGCGGCATCTGGATGGGCGCGGTCATTCCGGAAGCCGACCCGGAGTTTTCGGAGTGGCGCGACGCCTGGTGGTGGGGCCTGGGGCTGCTCAACCAACAGCGGAACACGCTGCGCGAGCGCTATCGCTGCCCCATCGTCCTCGTGGGCGCGCCCTGGCTCCAGGCCGTCGTGCGCGACTCCGCGCCCGACCTCTGGTCCGTCCGCACCACCGTCGTCCGCATCGTCCCCTCGCTCCCCCCCGAGCCGCAGGTGGGCCTCCAGGAGGTGCGGGCCGCCGCGGAGCAGGTCATGGTGGGGGAGGCCGCCGCCGACCCGGACTACGCCATGGAGCAGGCCGAATATCTCAAGAGCAGGCCCGGCCTTGAGGAGCAGCGCGCCGCCATCCTGATGCGGGCGGGCAACGGCTTCCAGAACTTGGCCCGTTACGATTCCGCCGTCAGCGCCTTCCGTGAGGCGGAACTGCTATACCGCAACCTGGCGGAGCAGAATCCCGCCCCGTTCCTCACGGATCACGCTGGCTGCCTTAACAACCTTGCCAACGCCCTGAGTTCCGTTGGCCAACGCAGGGAAGCCTTGGTGTTGGCGCAGGAATCGGTCCGGGTCTTCCGCCAACTCGCCGCGGACAACACGGAGGCCTCTGTTAGTAGCCTCGCGCTGTCGCTGAACAACCTCGGCCTTCGGCTCAGCGAGTTGGCCCGGCGGGAAGATGCCCTCGCAGCGGCCGATGAGGCGACGCGGCTGTACCGCCGACTGGCGGCTTCCCGGCCCGACGCCTTCCTGCCCTACCTGGCGGGTTCTCTGAACAACCTGGGCACGATGCTCAGCGACCTGGGCCGCAGGGAAGAGGCCCTCGCCGCGGCGGAGGAAGCGACCCTGCTCTATCGCCAACTGGCGGCGTCGCGGCCCGACGCCTTCCTGCCCGGCCTGGCGGGTTGTCTGAACAACCTCGGCAATCGGCTCAGCGGCCTGGGCCGTCGGGAGGAGGCGCTCGCCGCGGCCGAGGAGGCCACGCGGCTCTACCGCCAACTGGCGGGTTCCCTGCCCGACGCCCTGCTGCCGAAGCTGGCGGCTTCGCTCGGAGCGCGTGGCCGGGTTCTTGCAGGAATCGAGCGCCACGGGGAGGCCGCGGGGTCGTTCCGCGAAGGCATCGAGGCCCTCCGCCCGCTCTTCGAGGCGCTGCCTGGGGCCTTCGCGCCCTTGGTGCGCGCGCTCTGCCACGAATACCTTCAGGCGTCGCGGGCCGCGGGGCAGGAGCCGGATAGGGAGCTTCTTCAGGCCGCCGCGGCGGTCTTCGAGAAGCTTGAGGGCAAGGGACCCAAGGCAGAGCCCCAGCCGTAGCTCCCCTGGGGGTGGCACCCTCAAGCGGCTTCGCTTGAGGGTGTCCTTGTGGTGGGCGCCCCGTCCGCACCCTCAACGGAAGCCGTTGAGGGTGGCACCCGGTTGGGGTGGTCCGCCCCTCCGGGGCGGGAGGAGTGTGCCTCGGCGAGGTGGGCAACGCGAAGAGACGGGCTGAAGGCCGCACTACGAACGAGGAGTGAAGCGATTGACTTAGCGGCCCCATTGTTGAGGCTCCACCGATGGCGGATGGGGCGCAACTATGGGTGGCACGGGTGGCGGGGAGGCGGGCGGCGCTTCCGTAAGGGTTTGCCAGGACTACACATGGAGCGTCCGGGCCGCGGCCGGGGCGGGGGCGGGGCCAAGGGGAGGGGTGTGTGTGCGTGAGCCTCAACAATGATAGGAATGGCTAGAACGCCGCGCGGGTGCGATCTAGCCATTGTTGAGGCACATTTTACGGCCCGCAACAATGGGTGGGTGTGCCCGGATCGGCGATCCGGGGCTGTCCGGACGTAACAGATTCAGGCACAAGGACTTATGGCATGGGCCACTGAGGCGGGCCGGGCGATGAGGCCGAGGGTGGCGCGGGTGGCTCGCAGGTAGCCGTCGGGGGCGAGGAGGAGCTGGGCGCCGCGGACCCCGGCCGAGATGGCGATGCGGTCGTGGAGGATGATCTCCTCGGCGGCGAAGACGGGGTAGTAGTCGCGCGTCTCCTAGGCGATGCCCAGGGCGTCGAGGATTCGGGCGGCGTTGGTCTTCATTGCTCTTCTCGTGCTCGTCGTCGTCCTCGTCGTCGTCGGGTGTCGCGGGGCAGAGACGCCCCGCCCACAAGATTCGACGACGACGATTTCGGGTACTCGCCCAGTGCGCGATAGGCGTCGAAGAGGGCCTCGATGTTGGCCAGCGGCGTGTCGGGCTGGATGTTGTGGGCGGTGCAGAAGATGTATCCGCCGCCGGGGGCGAGGGTGCGGACGCGCTCGCGGACCTCGGCCCGCACGTCGTCGGGCGTGCCGAAGGGGAGGGTGCGCTGGATGGAGATGCCGCCGTGGAACGTGAGTTGCTGACCGAAGCGGGCCTTGAGGCGCGCGTGGTCCATGCCGCAAGCGTCGGGCTGGAGGGGATTGAGGAGGTCGAGTCCGCTCTCGATGAGGTCGGGGATGAGGGGCTCGACGGAGCCGCAGGTGTGGTGTGCGACCTTGAGGCCGAAGCCCTTGGCCAGGGCGACGAACGCCTGGAACCCAGGCCGCAGGAACCTCCGCCACATCTCGGGCGAGACGAGTGGCCCGGTTTGGGAGCCGAAGTCGTCGCCCATCATGAAGATGTCAATCCCGCCATCCGCCGCCTCGAACGTGCGGCGGGCGTATTCCAGGTAGAAGGCGGCGGTCCGCGCAAAGAGCGCCTGGGCGAGCTCGGGCTGAAGCGCAAGGTCGAGGAGAATCTGCTCGACGCCGCGAAGATACATGGCGGGCTTGAGCTGCGCGCAGCGGTTCAGCCTGTCGCCCATGAAGACGACCACCTTCCCCGTCTGCCGCGCCGCGGCGGCCTGGCCCCGCACGCACCCATAGTCGAACCAGTCGGGGCTGGGCCACTTGGGATAGGCATTGATCTCATCCACCGAGGCCGCCCGCGCAAGCGGGAACTCGACGACCTCCTGGTAGGCTGTGGCCTGCTCTCCCGCGCCGATGCGGACGCGCACCCGCGGCACGCCCCAGTGGTCCTCCACGCTGGCGTCAGGGTGGACGACGGGCTTGGGGCCGACGTAGGCCGGCCCCTCGATGTAACGGAAATCAACTCCCAAGCGCTGGAGGAGCTGTTCGACCGTCGAGAGGTGGAAGCGGCGGAGGAGCCGCGCCGTGACTTCCGGCGTGGCCCAGTAGTCTATCGGAACCCTGTCGGGCTCCTTGTGGGCGAGGGCGAGGGCGATTCGTTGCCGTGAGGTCATAGGGCCAGGAGTATACCCGCCTCGCGGCGGCCCCGCAAGGCTGGCGGCGGCGCTTTGCTCTTGACAAGACGGCCTTGCCGCGCGAGAATGGCGCGCGCGAGGGAATGCTGCGTCGGGTCAGAGGCCGGGAGGGAAAGGAGGCGAGGCCGTGAAAGCCCGTTTCGTTGGCTCTGGGGTGGCGGGGCTGCTGTGCCTGCTGTGCGCGGCGGCGCTGGCGGGCGCCCTTCAGGAGGGGGTGCGGCTGGAGGCAGACGGCAAGGCCATTGACGTGGAGGTGGGACACCTTGTGCCCTGCGCGCTGGACTGGAACGGGGATGGGAAGAAGGACCTGGTGGTGGGGCAGTTTGCGGGCGGCAAGATTCGCCTGTACCTGAACCAGGGGACCGATGCGGCGCCGGCGTTCAAGGACTCCTCGTTTCTCCAGGCGGGCAGCAAGGAGATCAGCCTCCCCTGTGGGTGATGCATCGGCGCGTATCCACAAGGCGTGGATTGGAACAACGACGGCAAGCTGGACCTGATCGCGGGAGACACGCAGGGGAACGTGTGGCTGTTCCTGAACACCGGGACGCGGGAGAAAGCCGTCCTGGCCGAGGGGGTGCGGGCCGAGGCGGACGGCAAGGCCATCAGCGCCTCGCGGACGACCTACAAGATGGTGAACGGCAAGGTCGTGGCCGACAAGGCCACCGAGGGGAGCAGCCCACTGGCCGAGGTCTACTCGAAGATTCACATGGCCGACTGGGACGGCGACGGGCTGAAGGACCTCCTGGTCGGGCACAGCTCGACCATCGTGTTCTACAAGAACGCGGGGACGGCTTCGGCCCCGAAGCTCCTGGCGCCGACGAAGCTGGAGTGCCCGGGCGGCAGCTTCCCCATGCGGCCCTCGCCCTACATGGTGGACTGGGACGGCGATGGGAAGAAGGACCTGCTCGTGGGCTGCGAGCAGCCGATGGTGCAGTTCTACCGCAACGTGGGCACGGCCCAGAGCCCGAAGCTCGCCGAGGGCAAGCCCCTGGACCTGAAGGGCGACGGATTCGAGAAGGGCTTCCGCTGCCGAGTCGAGGTCACCGACTGGAACGGCGACGGCAAGCTCGACCTCCTGCTCGGCAACACGTGCCCGAGCACCGGGGGCCGCGGCCTCGGCGGAAACGTCTGGCTCTTCCTCGGCAAGTGATGCGGGGCGGCCCTCCCATGCCGCCCCGCCACGCCGGGCCGAAGGGCAACGCCAATCCCAGGAAAGGCGGTCAGGCGTCGGCGGTGCGAAAGAAGCGGACGAGGGCGAAGACGGCGCCTGGAAGGCCCAGGAACGCGGGGACCAGGGACTTCTGGTAGAGCGCGGCGAAGAAGCAGCCGGCGGCGAAGAGGAGCGCCAGGCTTCCCAAACCCCCCAATCGGCTGAACATGGAGGCACCCTTTCTTGCGTGGCAGGCGCCGCGGCCCGCGAGGATCGGACATTGACTCCAGGCAACACGGACACGCAGCAGGGGCTCCTATTGGGGGAGGGAACCACGATGTCGCCGGGGGGGCGTGTCCCGGCAGCTTTCAGCTTCTGCACTATCATCTTACACCCTGGCGGCACGGAGGTCAACGGGAATCCGCGGGAGGGGTGCGTGTAATCTCCTACGCTTTGTAGGCCCAGTCCGAACGGCCTTTGCAGATCCACATCGCCAAGAGACAGGCCCAGCTCCCGTAGGGTGCGAAGGAATACAGCCCGTCCTGAGCAAAGCCGAAGGACGAGGCCTTGCGAGCCGGGGGATAGGCGAGCGCCCCGCTTCGGGGGCCGGGCCTCTTGCTGGTCTCGCGCGGGGAATGGTGGACGGGGCCTGAGACCGCTTCGCCCGCTCTGCCGCGGGGCTTGCTGGGCAAGGGGGTGCGTGCGTGTAGGGATGGCGGACCCTGCGGCGAGGCGAAGTTGGGTGAGCCCTGCTATTTGCAGACGTGTACACGTCTGCAAATAGCACGGCGGACCTTGCGGCGAGGTGAAGTTGGCTGAGACTCTTGGCCGCTCCGCTTCCTGCTGCCGCCTCCATCGCGCGCTTGTGGCTTGCGAGAAGGGCAACGTGCTCCACGCCGTCAACCCGTCCACCGCCGCCAGAGAAGACGTGTGCGGTCGAAGGGGCTCGCGGGAATGACCCCTGGGAAGTGCCCACGGGGGTTTGGGGGGGCGGTCTTCCGCCCCTCCAACAGGCTCGCCTGCGAGGGACCACTTCACCACGCTGCCCGCCCCTGCCGCCGCCCGTGTCCCGGAGCCGGCTTCCGTCAGTCAGGGGTGGTGCGGCCGGAGCGGCCAAACTGGGCAGTGACGGTGCGGCGGGGGAGACGTCTTATGTGCCGCGTCAAGTTCTTTAGGAGCGTCCCAAGTCCTTGAGGTTCGGGTCGAAAGTGCGGGGGCCAGCCATGCGGGGGCTTTGCCCCCGAACCCCCAGGATTTTCCGCTTTCGGGCCGCCGGCAGCCCTATAGCATGGTGGCCGCGCTGGCTTCCCAGAGGGCTGCCGGCGGCCCAATGCGGTAAATCCCAGGGGGTCTGGGGGACTGGTCCCCCAGAGCTTCTTCTCAGGGGCCTCCCTGAGCACACGACCGTTGGGGAAGACCACGGCGAAGTCCCAGGCACTCGGCGAGGCCCAGTCGTCAAACCACGCCAGTGCCTCCGGGTGGGAGTGTTTGAGGACTGCCTGGAGCTTGAGGATCAGCCGGGTCTGTTCCTCGGTGAGGTCGCACTCGTTCTTACACTCGAGGGCCAGCTCGCCTTATACGAAGGTGCTCGAGGCACGGCGTCTAATGGCGACTTGGCTGTGCGGCATCGGCGGCGGGGCGAAGTCTGCCCAGGGGTCTCGAAGACCTGGGGGGAATGTCTCTCCCGCCGCCGAGCCTGGGTCAACTGCTTCGGCCTCCTTGAACGCGTCATAGCAACCGGCTCCCAATGTGGGTAACTCCTCTGACCGCGAGCGAAGTTACCCACCGGCAGGCGGGAGTCTCGCCAAGCCTCCCTCCCGCCCGTGGATAACTCCGGCATGAGTATAAGGGGGGAGGCGGGGGGGGAGGGGCAAGGGGCCGTGTGGCGCGAATGTGAGCGACTCTGGCAAACACTGGCCGACTCTGGGGCCGGAGGCTGCGGATCGGCCGATCCGCAGTTGAGCGAGTCTGCGCGACTCTGAGCGACACTGGGTGCAGTGCCTGAGTTCCGGTGTGGATGACCGAAGGAGATTACACGCACCCGGCGAAGGGTCCAAAACATTTGCATTTGGCCGTGTGGACCGGTAAACTTATCACTTTGGCTTCCACCCTCTCAGGAGAAGGCGATGGGCAGGATTCCGGTCGGCCTACAACTCTACTCGGTGCGCGAGGATTGCGCGAAGGACCTCCCGGGCGTGATCCAACAGGTGGCGAAGATGGGCTATCGGGGAGTTGAGTTCGCAGGCTACCACGGCCGCTCAGCCGCCGAGCTGCGGAAGATGCTCGACGACAATGGCCTCGCCTGCTGCGGAACCCACACCGGCATCCAAACCGTCCAGGACGACCAGCTCCAGGCCACAGTGGAGTTCGCGCTCACCCTCGGCAACCAGTTCCTCATCGTGCCCGGCCTGCCCGAGCCGTGGCGCAACAGCCGCGACGCCTGGCTCCGCACCGCCGAGTTCTTCAACCAGCTCTCCGACAAGCTCGCTCCCCACAGGCTCCTGTGCGGCTACCACAACCACCACATCGAGTTCACGCCCCTCGACGGCGAGCTGCCGTGGGACACCTTTTTCGGGAACACGAACTGCGACGTGGTGATGCAGTTCGACACGGGCAACGCGATGCACGGCGGGGCGCGGCCCGAGCCCTTCATCGAGAAATACCCTGGCCGCGCCATCACCGTCCACGTCAAGGAGTTCTCCGCCACCAACCCCCAGGCCCTCGTGGGCGAGGGCGACGTGGCGTGGGACGCCTTCTTCGCCCTCTGCGAGGGCATCGGCGGCACCGAGTGGTACATCGTCGAGCAGGAGAGCTACGCCTATCCGCCGATGGAGTGCGTGGCCAAGTGCCTCGAGAACCTGCGGAAGATGGGCAAGGCCTGACCTCTTCCCCATTCGACTCATTCGACTCATTCGACTCGTTCGATTGATTCGATTGATTCGATTGATTCGATTGATTCGATTGATTCGATTGATTCGACTGATCCGACCGATCATTCAGGAGAGGCATAGCATGGTATCCAGGCGCGATTTCCTGGCCTCCGGCGCGGTGGCGGCGCTCAGCGCCAGGGCGCTCGCGGCCGAGGCCGAGGCGGCGAAGAAAATCCCCATCGGCCTCCAGCTCTACACCCTGCGCAACGAGGCCGCCAAGGACCTCCCCGGCACCATCGCAGAGGTGGCCAAGGCCGGCTACAAGGGCATTGAGTTCGCAGGCTACCACAACCGCAAGGCCGAAGAGCTACGCAAGATGCTCGACGACAACGGCCTCCGCTGCTGCGGCACCCACACCGGCATGGGCACCATCCTCGGCGACAACCTGAAGAAGACCGTGGAGTTCAACAAGACGCTCGGCAACCGCTACCTCATCGTCCCCGGCGGCGTCGGCGGCAAGTCGAAGGAGAGCTGGGTCGAGGCGGCCAAGCGCTTCAACGACATTGCCGAGAAGCTCAAGCCCGAGGGCATGGTCACTGGCTACCACAACCACGCCCACGAGTTCAAGAAGTTCGGCCCCGACGACCCCGAGACGCCCTGGGAGGCCCTCTTTGGCGCCGCGAGCCAGGACGTAGTGATGCAGCTCGACATCGGGAACGGCATGGGCGGCGGGTGCGATCCAGTAGCCACCCTCAAAAAGTTCCCAGGCCGCGCCATCACCGTCCACGTCAAGGGCTACCAGGGGATCGTGGGCGAGGACAAGGCGCCCTGGCCCGAAATCTTCGCCCTCTGCGAGACCACAGGCAAGACCGAGTGGTACATCGTCGAGCAGGACGGCTCGAACAAGCTCTCTCCCCTCGACACCATCAAGCGGGTGATGGACAATCTCAAGAAGATGGGCAAGGTGTGATCAGCCCGCCTGAACTGCTCGATCAGCTCACAGGCGCGCTGGACGTCGAAGAGGTATTTCTGCGTGTCAGGCTGCATAGAGCAAAGACCGGTTCCTGTTGACCGAAGTCAGGAAGTAGGGGTTGGAGATGGCCGTTGCCTCGAGCAGGTCCACCTCGCGCTGGAAGAGGTCGTCAAGGGCGCGGAGCAGGCCGAAGTATGCCGCGGCGTGCTCCACCGGCTCCAGAGGAAGGAACTCCACGAGGAAATCAACGTCGCTCCGTGCGGGGTCGAACCCCTTCCCCGTGGCGGCGGAGCCGAACAACTCCAGACTCCTGACCCTGTACCGCCGGCACAGGCGAACGATGGCATCGAGCTTCTCTTCGACGATGGCGACCATGAGCGCCCCAATCGCGCAGGCAGAACTGACAGCACTGTTCCCTGCTGCTAGAGTATGACTCTTCAGTGGCGCTAAGTCAAGCGCGTTCTGGCAAGGCGGCTGCGCGCTGCCTTGCGCCGCGCCGTGCTGACCAGTATAATTCGCTCAGGAAGAGATCGTCTGCGGAGCAGGTGTGGCGTGACGAAGATCGGCCTCCTCGGCGGCTCGTTCAACCCCATCCATCTCGGCCACCTGGTGCTGGCGGAGGAGGCACGGGGGCGGCTGGGCCTGGAACGGGTGCTCTTCGTACCGGCATACGTCTCGCCTCACAAGCAGGGGAAGCCCCACGCGCCGCCCGAGGACCGGCTGCGCATGGTGCAACTCGCCATCGCCGACAACCCGGCCTTCGAGGCTAGCGACATCGAGCTGCGACGCGAAGGCCCGTCGTACTCCATTGACACGGTGCAGGAGCTTCGGGTGCAAAGCGGCGGGACGTGGGACATACACTTCCTCATCGGCTCCGATTCGCTCGCCGAGCTTGCGACGTGGCATCGTGTGGGCGAGTTGGCCGACATGTGCAGGTTCGTGGTCTTCAGCCGACCTGAAGAGCGCGGGGCAGGGACGCCCCGCCCACAGGACGCGCTGGAGCGCCTGCGCGGAACGCTCTCCGAGGAGCAAGTGGCCGCCATCGCCGCGCGCTCCTTCGAGATGCCACTCATCGGCGTCTCTTCCACCGAAATCCGCCGACGCGTCCGCGACCGCCTCTCCATCCGCTACCTCGTCCCCGAGGTGGTCCGACGCTACATCGTCGCCGAGGGGCTCTACCGGGATTGAGGAGACGCGGGGCAAGGACGCCCCGCCTACAGCCAATGAGCACCGCCGTTCACTTTGGCGCAGGGAACATCGGCCGCGGCTTCCTCGGCCAGCTCTACTGGCAGAGCGGCTGGGAGACCGTGTTCGTGGACGTCCTGGACGCGGTGGTCGCCGCGCTCAACGCGCGGGGGGCCTACACGCTCCAGATCGTGGACGCTGAGTGCCGCGCGCTCACGATTGACCACGTCCGCGCAATCCACGGGCGCGACGCCGAGGCGGTGGCCGAGGCGATTGCTGCCTGCGGCCTGGTGAGCACGGCGGTGGGCGTGCGCGCCCTCCCACTCGTCGTTCCCTCCCTGGCCGCGGGGCTGGCCCTCCGCGCCGAGCGGTCCGCCGAACCGCTCAACGTGGTGGTGTGCGAGAACCTGCTCGACGCGGCTCACACGCTCCGCGAGGGCGTGCTGGGGGCAGTGCCGCCCTCGGCGCGGGCATTCGTGGCCGAGAGGGTCGGCTTCGTCTCCACTGTGGTCAGCCGAATGGTGCCCGTCGTGCCCGAGGGCGTGCGCGCACGCGACCCGCTTTACGTGGCGGTGGAGGCGTATTGCACGCTCCCCGTGGACGCTGCGGCGTTCGTGGGCGGGCCGCCGCCCATCGAGGGCTTCCTGCCCGTGCCCAACATCGCGGCGCACGAGGAGCGCAAGCTCTTCTGCCACAACTGCGGCCACGCGCTGTGCGCCTACGCGGGCTACCGCATGGGGCTGGCCTACATCGCCGAGGCTATCGGCGAGCCGAGCGTCCGCGAGCTCGTCGCCGGCGGCCTCGCCGAGACCGGCCAGGCGCTCATCGCCACGCACGGCTTCGAACCCGCCGAGCACGCCCGGCACGTCGCAGACCTCCTGCGGCGGTTCGCCAACCGCGCCCTCGGCGACACCGTGGCGCGCGTGGGGCGCGACCCCATCCGCAAGCTCGGGCGCAACGACCGCCTCGTGGGCGCGGCACAGTTCTGCCTTGACAACGGCGTGGCGCCCCGGCATATTATAGAGGGGATTCGGGCAGCCCTGGCCTACGGCCAGCCCGACGACCCCGAGGCCCAAAGGCTTCAGGCGATGCTTCGCGGCCGCGGCCTGGAGGCCGTGCTCAGCGAGGTTTGCGGCCTGACGCGCGACGACGGGCTCTGGCAGTTGATACGCGAGGCGATAGGATGAAGCGCGCCCTCTTACTGCTGGTCTGCCTCTCCGCCCTCGCCCCGCGCGTGCGGGGGGAGACGCCGGAGGCTCAGCGCGCCGAGGAGGAGTTGCGCGAGGAACGTCGCCGCCGCGTCGCCGCCACGGGCGACCGCGTTCAGCGCGTCCTCTACGAGGCCGCCGAGGCCGCGCGCTCCGCCCAGTTGTCGTACTACCAGCGCGAGCGCGAGGTCGAGACCCTCATCATCGTCGAGGAATCGCTCATCCACCGCGACCGCCGCTACGTGGCCGAAGGGAAGCCCGCGGCCCTCGCCCGCAAGCTCGCCGCCGAGCAGGCCCAGGCCCTCGCTGACCGCCGCCTCCGCCGCTGGGGAAAGTGGGCAGGCCGACGCTACCCCGTCCAGGTCCGCCAGGCCGAGCTCTGGACAGTTGACTCCGTGTCCGCCGAGCTCTACCGCAACGAGCGGTTCCGCCGCGAGGTCTGCCGTCAGGCCCTCGAGCTCGCCGACCGAATGGAGCGTGCCGCCGAGCGCGCCCGCAAGCCCCCACGCAAGCGCTGACGCTGAATGGATGAATGGACGAGTGGATGGGTGGATGGGCGTCAGACATCCATCCATTCATCCAGTCATCCAATCATCCCCTCTTGCTTTGGGCGATTCGCCAATAGGGGAAGGGCTACTTCTTCTGGGCGCAGAGGATGGTGACCCAGAGGGAGCCGGCCTGCTTGCTCTCGGCGGGGGCCTGGACGACGCCCACGCCGAAGTGGTCGGGGGAGGGGCTGAAGGCGATGTCGGAGCGGATGACCTCGTCGGGCTTGTCGGTGAGGTAGTAGCCGCCGATGGTCAGGCGCCAGCGCTTGTCGCGGCGGCTGATCTGGTCCTCCAGCCAGAGGGGGTCGTGCTTGCCCAGCTTGGCGGAGCGGAGGCTGTGTTCGAGGGCCAGCTCGCTGAGGGCGTCGTCGGGCAGGAGGCGGCGGAGGCCCTTGGCGAGGCGCTCCTTGTTGACCCCCTCGGCTATCTGGTCGCGCACCGCCGCCACGTCGTGGATCGGCACCGCCTTGATGAACACCTGGGTGACCATCAGGTGGCCGTCGTCCGCGCGGAGGAGGCCGATGCCCACGTGGGTGAATTGGGGGCTGAGGATGTTCTCCTTGTGCTTCGGGCTGTTCATGAGGTTCTTCTCGGCCACCTCGATGGTGAGCGCGAACGCGAGGTTCTCGCCTGAGCCGCGGTTGGGGATGCGGGCGGCCGCAATGCGGTCCTTGGCCGAGCCCGTGCGCGGCGAGTCGTGGGCGAAGAAGCGGTTGGCCCTCATGTCCGCGCAGTGGGCGCGGGCGACGGCGGCGAGGCCCTTGTGGTAGCCCAGGGGCGGCAGCTTGTGCTCCGCGCGGTCGCGGTTCACAAGCTCCGCCATCTGCGCCGCGAGGGCATCGAGGGGGTCCTCGCCCCCCTTGGGCGGCGCCTCGGCGGCACGAGCGGTGAGCGCGAGCGCCCAACAGGCAGCCACAAGAGCGGGTAAGCGCACGTCCGTTCCTCTCTGTTACCTACTCCTGCCATTATAGGGGCGTCGGATAGGGGGATCAAATCGCTGATTCTGGCTCAATCGTCCTCGTCCTCGTCCCTCGTCCTCGACTCTCCCCTCCCCGAGCCAAGAGGATCGAGGACGAAGGACGAGGACGAGGGACGAGGACGATAAGAGAAGGTGCATGCCCGCCCACCTTGACTCGCCGCTTCCTTTTCGGTATGGTGACAGCATGAGTGCGATGGGCGCGTTCCTGCGGCGGATTCGGGCCGTGCTGAGCCACGGCGAGCGCGCGGCCCCCGGCGACGGCGCCCTGCGCATTCGTGCGATGTGCCACTACGACGTCAGCCCGGTCGTGGCCATCGAGAACGCGTCGTTTGGCGCGCCCTGGCGGCAGGCGTCGTTCGCGCGGGCGGTGGCCGACCCGCACCACAACTTCTTCGTGGCGGAGCTGGACGGCCGCCTGGTGGGCTACGCGGGCATGTGGGTGGAGGGCAACCAGGCCCACATCGCCAAGGTGGCGGTGACGGAAGGCTATCGGCGCCGGGGGATCGGCACGGCGCTCCTCCAGCAACTGCTCGACCAGGCCCGCCGCCTGGGCCTCGCCCAGGCATACCTGGAGGTCCGACGCGGCAACCTCGCGGCACAGCAGCTCTATCGCCGCTTCGGCTTCCGCTTCGAACGCGTCCAGCACAACGCCTACGCCGACGACGGCGAGGACGCCCTGGTCTTCATCCTCGGCGGCCTCCTCGAAGTCTCGCGTCCGCTGGCCACCTGAAGCACACGCAGGAGAGCCTGTGAACAGATGACACGGACCCACACGGACGGACACGGACATACGCCCATCGCCGAGGAATCTGCCCATCCGTGCTTGTCCGTGGGCGTCCGTGTGATTCCTTCACAACCTCAGGAGAGAGGATGGAACGCACGCTTGTGTTGATCAAGCCCGACGCGGTTCAGCGCCGCCTGGTGGGAGCGGTTCTTGCCCGTTTCGAGGCGAAGGGGCTCCAGCTCGTGGCCATGAAGCTGATGAAGATCAGCGAGGAGCTCGCGCGCCGGCACTACGCCCCCCACGAGGGGAAGCCCTTCCACGAGCCGCTCATCCGCTTCATGACCGGCGGCCCAACGGTGGCCGCCGTCCTGGAAGGCAAGAACGCGGTGAAGGTGGTTCGCAGAATGATGGGCGCGACGTTCGGGCCGGACGCCGAGCCGGGCACCCTCCGCGGCGACCTCGCGGTGAGCAACCGCTTCAACCTCGTCCACGGCTCCGATTCGCCCGAGACCGCGGAGCGCGAGATCGCCCTCTTCTTCGATCCCGCGGAGCTCATCGAGTGGTGGCCCGACGACATGGAACAGGTCTACGACTTCAGCGAAGGAGGGGAGCCCGTCTGACGCCGAAAGCTGCAAGCTTCAAACCCCAAGCTCCAGCCAAGCTCCAATGGCCAAGTGCCAAACGGCAACCGGCCAGGCGAAGCAGGAGGGTTGGTTTGGTCATTGAGGGTTTAGTGTTTGGAGCTTGTTTGGGATTTGGAGCTTGATGTTTGGGATTTGCGGAGCAAGGAGGCATGATCATGGGGTTCCCAGAGATTCGCATGCGTCGCCTGCGCCGCACTGAGGCCCTCCGCCGCCTTGTCCGCGAGACCCGGCTGGCCACCGACCAGCTCGTCCTCCCTCTATTCGTGCGGCCCGGCCAGGGCGTGAGGATTCCCATCGGGTCAATGGCGGGCAACTTCCAGCTCTCCGTCGACGAGTTGGTGAAGGAGTGCCGCGAGGCCGCCGCGCTCGGCATCCCAGCCGTCCTCCTCTTCGGCATCCCGTCAGAGAAGGACCCCGTCGGCTCCGAGGCCTACGCCCCCGACGGCATCGTCCAGCAGGCCATCCGCGCCATCAAGAGCGCCCTGCCCCACCTGCTGGCCATCACCGACGTCTGCCTTTGCGAATACACCAGCCACGGCCACTGCGGCGTGCTCGGAAAAGACACCAGGAGTCGTTTGTGCGAAGCACCTGAAAGGCCGTTCCGGCAAACGACTCCTGGTGTCTTTTCCGAGGTGGACAACGACGCGACGCTGGAGCTTCTGGCGAAGATGGCGCTCTCCCACGCCGAGGCAGGGGCCGACATCGTGGCCCCCAGCGACATGATGGACGGGCGTGTCCGGGCCATTCGCTCGGCCCTCGACGGGGCGGGCCGCAGCCACGTGCCCATCATGGCCTACTCCGCGAAGTACGCGTCGGGCTTCTACGGCCCGTTCCGCGAGGCGGCCGAGAGCGCCCCGCAGTTCGGCGACCGCCGCGGCTACCAGATGGACCCCGCGAACGGGGACGAGGCGCTCCGCGAGGTGGGGCTCGACATCGCGGAGGGCGCCGACATCGTGATGGTGAAGCCTGCGCTGGCCTACCTCGACATCATCTGGCGGGTGAAGGAGCGGTTCGGGGTGCCCGTGGCCGCCTACAACGTCAGCGGCGAGTTCGCCATGCTCAAGGCCGCCGCCGAGCGCGGCTGGCTCGACGAGCGTCGCGTCGCCACCGAGGTCCTCACCGCCATCCGCCGCGCAGGGGCCGACATCCTCATCACCTACCACGCCAAAGACCTCGCCCGCTGGCTGGCCGAGTAGTGGTATAATGGGAGTGGAGGCTTCGGGCGTCGGAGGACCAACAGTGATCAGACCCGAGCTGAAGGCGAGCGACGAGGAGTTGGCCGACTTCTGCCGCCACAACGCCATCCGCAAGCTCTCCTTCTTCGGCTCAGTGCTCCGTGAGGATTTCGACGCAGAGAGCGACGTGGATATCCTCGTCGAGTTCTGCCCGGGCGCGAAGGTATCACTCCTGGACATGTCCCGGATGCAGCGCGAGCTCACCGTGCTCCTGGGGCGCCAGGTTGACCTGTTCACCCCGGGATGCCTCAGCCCTTACATTAAAGATGAGGTGCTCTCGGTCGCTCAGGTGCAATATGCCGGCACGTGACGCCCTCTACGTCAAGCACATTCTGGATGCTTGCGCGCAGGTCAGCGCGTATGTGGCTCAGGGCGACAGGACGCGCCTGACGAATGACCCCATGTTCCGGGACGCCATCATCCGACAGCTCCAGATCATTGGGGAGGCGGCCAGACTCCTGTCCCACGAGTTCCGCTCTCTGGCCGTTGGGGTGCAATGGGCCGACATCATTGGCATGCGGCACTGGCTGGTCCACGGCTACGCCGCGATAGACCTGGACATTGTGTGGGATACTGCGTCCAGAGACGTGCCCGACCTCGCGCGCACCCTCCCGATGTTCCTGCCTACGGCCCCCCAAGACCGGTCACCGACCTGACTGGTAACCAAATCCGGCCCATTCAATTGGCCTCTTCACTCTTCGATTCCCTCTCGGGCTTCGACGCCCTGGGCGAGGTAGTGTTTGAGGGCGTGGATGTCGGAGACGAGGTCGGCGGCGGCGATGAGCTCGGGCGGGGCGCCGCGGCCTGTGAGGACCAGCTCGACCCCATCGGGCTTCTCGCGGATGAAGGCGAGGACCTCCCCCACGGAGAGCAGGCCGTAAGCGACGGCCACGCACGCCTCGTCGAGCACGACGAGGCGATACTCGCCCGAGAGCATCGCGGCCCGCGCGCGGGCGAGTCCGTCCCGCGCGAGGGCGGCCTCGACTGGGTCGGGCGGCTCATCCGGCCTCAGGAACCTGCCGCTGCCATAGGTCTCGATGGTGATGAGGCCGGCGAGGCGCCCGACGGCTTCGTGCTCGCCGCCGGGCCGGCCCTTCATGAACTGGCCCATGTAGCTGCGCAGGCCGCGGCCTGCGGCCCGGAGCGCAAGGCCCAGCGCCGCCGTGGTCTTCCCCTTCCCATCGCCGGTGTAGAGTTGAACGAAGCCACGTGGCCACGCTGGCCTCATTGCGGTCATCTTCTCCTCACGAGGTCACGTCCCGCGTGCCTGGAGCGGAACGCCTTCGATGCTGTGAAGAAATGACACGGACCCACACGGACGGACACGGACACACGCCCGTCGCCCAGGAATCTACCTGTCCGTGTTTGTCCGTGGGCGTCCGTGTGATTTCTTCAAAAGCTCCTTCGCGTTCCGTCCCCTGGTCACGGGTCACGCGTCACGCGTCCCGCTTACCCGCCCAGCTTCCCCTCCCGATACGCCCCGATGTACTCCATGCAGAACTCATCGAGTCCCAGCACCGCGCGGGCGGAGAGGAGCGTGTTCACGATCCCCTCCTCGCAGGGGTCAACGATGGCGCCATCGGCGCCCGCGGCGATGAGCATGGCGAGGAACGCACGGTTCAGGTTGTTGCGCTCCGGCAGCCCGTAGGAGATGTTGGAGAGGCCAAGCGCGATGTGGACTTCGGGGAACTCCGCCCGCGTGGCGCGAATGGCCTCGAGGATGTGCCGGGCCTGGCCGGGGTTGGTGGAGGCTGGACGCACCAGGTGGTCGAAGTATACGCGGTCGAGTCCAATCCCCTTGGCCTTCACGGCGCCCGCGATGGTGCGGGTGAGGGCCATGCGCCCCGCCACGTCGTCGGGCATCCCACGGTCGTCCATCGTCAGCGCGATCACGCCGGTCTTGTGCTTCTTGACGAGCGGGAGGATGCTCTTCAGCCGGTCCTTCTCGCCCGTGATGGAGTTGATGAGGGTCCCCGGTCGGTTGCACAGCGCGATGCCCTTCCCGATGGCCTTGGGGTTGGTGGAGTCGAAGACGAGGGGGAGCTTTGTCGCCTCGGCCACCACGCCCGTCAGCCAGGCCATGTCGTCCACCTCGCGTGACGGCTCGCCGCCGGCGTTCACGTCAATGTGCGTCGCCCCCGCCGCCTCCTGCCGCGATGCCTGGCCCGCGATGAAGGCCGCGTCGCGCGCGTAGACCTTCTCGCGGATGCTCTTGCGGGTCATGTTGATCCGTTCGCCGATGATCGTGAAGCTGCCGATGGCGCGTCCTCCTGCGTTGTGTGTTGCGAGCGTGGCCGGGGCCGCCGCCCCGGCGAGCGAGCATTCTAGCGCCGGGGGCACGCTGTTTCAAACAGTGGAGCTTGCCCGCGGCGGCTGAGTTGCAGCGCCCTTGGGTTTGTGGCATACTGGCGTGGGAGGTCGGACGCTTGACCGCACGCCAGGAGAGGGCGCGCATGATTACCGCAATCCGCCAAGAGGTCGTCGTGCTACCCGGCGGCCGCATCGAGATCGTGTCCCCTGAGCTCACGCCCGGCGCCCACGCCGAGGTCATAGTGCTGGAGAAGGCCGAACGCACTCCAGGGGAGCACCCGGAGGCAGGCATGCAGGAGCCACTCGGCCTTGCGCAGCGCCGAGCTTTCATGAGGCTTCCCATGCAGGAACGCCGCCGCATCCTCGCCGAGCAGGCCGAGCGAATGGCGAGCCACTACGAGCACGACGCGGAGGTCCGGGACCTCGGGGGAGGGGACTTCCTTGACTGTTGAGTCGGCCAGGCCGAAGCGCGGTGAGATTTGGTGGGTGAACCTCGACCCAGCGGTCGGCGCGGAGATCAGGAAACGCCGGCCCGTCATTGTGGTCAGCTAGGATGCCATGGGCAAGCTTCCCCTGAGGCTCGTAGCGCCCATCACGGAATGGAAGGACGCCTTCGCCCCCAACATCTGGCACGTCCGGATCGAGCCCGATTCCCTGAACGGCCTGGACAAAGTGAGCGCCATAGACACCCTACAGCTTCGTGGCGTGGACACCAGGCGGTTCGTCAGCAAGATCGGCGAGGTGTCGGCCAATCTCATGGAGGGGATCGCGGCCGCCATCGCTGCCGTCGTCGAGTACCAGTGAGCAAAGGATCGGGATGAGAAAGCACTGCTGCACTGCGCCTCTATTCGCGCTTCTCCTCGCATGCACCGCCGATGGAGCGGAGCGTCCACAGGGCACGGTCAAGCTCTCGGGGCGGGTGGCCGCCACGCGGGAGGGTGGAGAGATTCGCGCGGCGACCCTCACGACCCCGAAGGGCGAGGTCTACAACGTCGCGATGGACGAGCGCGGCCGCAGCCTGGCCGCGGTGATGCACGGCGAGTCCGCTGAGATCATCGCCCTGCCCTCGGTGAAGGACGGCGCGAAATGGCTCCAGGTGAGCGACTACGCGGACGAGCGGGTGGCGGCGGGGCACGAATACTGGCGGCGGATGCGCTGCCTCGCCTGCGTGGTGCTCCCGGCCACCCGCAACGCGGCGGCGCCCGCCAACCTCCACGGGGCCACGCCAATCGCCGGGCGGCACTACACGCTCAAGCGCCAGTTCACCGCCTGGGCACGCGACGCCAGGTTCCTCTGGGTCGCGGCGGACAACGAGCTCCTCCAGTTCGATCTGGCCGCGGGCAAGCTGGCCCGCTCGTTCGGGCGGAAGGAGGGGCTGCCCGACAAGGTCATCTACCAGTTGGCGAGCGACGGGCGGACCGTCTGGGTCGTCCACCGCGGGGGCGTGGCGGCGCTGGACATCGCGGAGGGGCGCGTGGCGGAGCTTCCGCGTCTCAAGGCGGCCTTCGTCCGCGCGTTCACGGATGCAGGCAGCACGTGGGTGATCGCCGACACGGGGACGTTTCGGCTCAAGCCCCCTCGGGAGGGGGCGATGGAGTTCCCGGCGCTCCCCACGGCTGAGCAGATTCGGCGGGCGGTGGAGAACGGCATCTGGGAGGCCCACTGGCGGCGGCGGACGGCGCACCTCATCACAGCGCCCGCCAGCATCGGCGAGCGGCTTTACGTGGGCTCCTATGGCGACATCTACGAGTTGGCCGAGGGCAAGTGGCGGCGGCTCGCCGAGGGCGGCTGGGAGCAGGCGGCGGCACAGGGCCGCCTCTGGTTCATCACCGCCAACGGCCTGGCCGAGTACGATCCGCAATCGGGCAAGACGACGCCTGCGCCGCCACCGGAGGGCGTGCGGGGCCGCTACACGCGGCTCCTTGTGACCGACACGGCGGCCTGGCTCGTGGCCGAGCCGCAGGCGGCGGGCAAAGAGGGGCCGCCCCCAACCGCAGCGCTGGCACGCTTCGACCTGGCAAAGCGCACCTGGCAGGTCTGGTCGGAGATCAACGGCCTGGCGGCCAGGAGCATCCCGTGCCTCACGGCTCAGGGGGGGCAGGTGTGGGCCGTCACGATGGATGGCGCCTACAGGCCCAGGTCGGCGCATCCGGGAATGACCACCACCTCGCGCCTTGACTTCGACGCGGCCGGCTTCGCCCTCCACTGCTTCAGCGAGAAGGCGGGCAAGTGGGAGTCGTTCCCCCTCAAGATGCCCGAGCTGGAGAGCCGCCTGATCTGCGGGCAGGACGGGAAGCACAGCCCGGACGTGATTGTGCCGCAGTTCATTGAGGAGCTGAGCGTGGGGGGGACGCGCATCTTCGCCCTCGCGCGGCTGATGCCGAAGCAGTTCTTCGGGGGCTACTGGCCCTGCATCGAGCAGGTGGCGTCGCGGCCGAGCGCGGAGGCCGCGTGGGCCGCCGCGTTCGCCCACCGCCCGCAGGAGACCTGTCTCCAGGGCGAGCAGCCGCTGGCGCTCAACATCTCCAGCGGCGAGCTCACCCGCATCGGCTCCAGCCTCAAGGACCAGCTCTGGGAGGCCGTGGGGCACGACTCCGTGCTGGGCCTGTTCCCCGACCGCGGGCGGCACTGGGCGGTGACGGAGGGGTGCGTGGCCTACTTCGACGAGGGCGATGGCGCGTGGCACAGGCTGGCCGAGCCGGAGTTCCGCTGGTACTGGCGGGCGACCGCCGCGCTCGACGACGGCAAGGCGCTCTACGTCGGCTCCGACCGCGGCCTCGTCTGCCGCCTGGACATCGAGGCGGGCCGCTTCGAGTTCCTCGGCGCGCTCAAGGACCGCGCCATAGCGCGGCTGGCGAAGGGAAAGGACGGCTCGCTCCTGGTGGCCGGCAGCCAGGCCCCGCTGGGCAGGCTCCCCGTGTTCCTGGCCGACAAGCTGAAGGCGATTGACGCCGACGCGGCGCGCTTCGACGGCAATGGTCGGGCGGCGGGGAGGCCAGAGGAACTGCCGCCCGCCGCGCCGGCGCCGCAGTGGTCATTCAAGCCGTTCGATCGGAAGGACCACCTCGACAAGTCGCAGGGCAACTTCCTCTGCGGGCCGCCCGGCGGCCAGCCGCGGTACTACGTCAAGGAGGTCTTCTACCCGCTCTTCCTGTGCGCCAGCCCGGATGGCCGCAGGATGTGGCTCTCGACCTACACGGGTATCCTGCGGCTGGACCTGCCCGGGAAGTGAGCAAGACTGGCTTCCCTGCTTCTCGTCCTCGTCCTCGTCCTCGTCCCTCGTCCTCGATCCCCTTGGCTGTGGGTAGAAGAGTCGAGGACGAGGGACGAGGACGAGGACGAGGACGATTGGAGAAGAACGAGGCGACATGAGCAGGTTGGCGACAGTGTGGCTGCTGGTGGCCGCGGCGGGGTGCGGGGCCGTGGTGATGGCGGTGGAGCTGCTGGGCGCGCGGATGCTGGGCGTGGCCTACGGCGGAAGCATCGAGGTGTGGGCCGCGATGATCGCGGTGACGCTGCTGTCGCTGGCCGTCGGCTACTTCGTGGGCGGCTGGCTGTCGGACCGCCGGCCGCGTCCGGCGGTGCTCTACGGCGTCCTGGTGGCCGCGGGCGCGCTGATCGCCGTCTCGCCGCACACCTCCCCAATCCTTGAGTCGTGCCACGGGGCGCTGGGCACGCGGGGCGGGGCGCTGGCCAGCTCGGCAATCGTCTTCTCGCTCCCGCTCGCGCTCCTGGGCATGGTGAGCCCCTTCATCATTCGGCTTCTTTGCGAAGGGGGGCGGCGCGTGGGCGTGCGCGCGGGCGGGGTCTACGCCATCTCCACCCTGGGCAGCGTGGCGGGGACGCTCCTGACGGGGCTGTGGCTGATACCGAGCTTCGGGACGTCCACGGGCTTCCGCGTGGCGGCGGCGGCAGCGGCCGCGGTCGGCGCCGTGGGGCTCGCGTGCTCTCTGGGGTGGAAGGGCGGGGCAGCCGCGGCCGTCCCACTCGTCCTCGCCTGCCTGCCGTCGCCCGATCCGGGAGTGGGACGCAGCTACACCGCGCCTGACGGGCAGGTTGTGGAGGTGAAGGCCGTGCGCGACTCGGCCCACGGGCGCATCGTGGTGCTCGACAAGGGCCGCTATCGGCTCCTGGTCGTCAACGGCATCGTGCAGACCGGCATCCCGCGCGACCTCACGCGGCTGGCGAAGGGGCAGTGCCTGGCCCTGGGCTACTACCAGGAGCTGCTGCCCTACACTGTGGCGGAGCCGCGCGGGCGGCGGGCGCTCCTCATCGGCCTGGCGGGCGGGATGACCGCGGCCATGCTCGGGCTCCACGAGATCGAGGTGGACAGCGTGGACCTCGACCCCGAGGTGATCGAGGTGGCGCGGGAGCACTTCGGCTTCAGGGGCAGGGCGGTGGCCGCCGACGGCAGGCTCTTCCTCGAGAAGTGCTCCGAGCGCTACGACTTCTGCATCATAGACACCTACTCAGGCGACGTCTTCCCCTTTCATCTCGCCACGCGGGAGGGCTTTGCGGCGGCCAAGCGGGTGCTGAGGCCGGACGGCGTGCTGGCCATCAACTGCATCGGCGCGCCCAGCGGGCGGGCGTTCGCCTCAATCGTCGCCACGCTCGAGGCCGTCTTCGCCCACGTCCTCGCCATCCAGAACGAGGCGGGGGACGACGTGCAGACGATCACGGTCTTCGCCTCCGACCGCGAGGTGCGCTTCAACAAGGGGTGGCTGGACGACGCGGGCGGCGGGAGCGGCCCAGACCCTGTGAGCCAGGCCATCCAGCGGTTCTCCGTGCGCCCCCAGAGAGCCGGCGCCCTGGTGCTGACCGACGACTACTGCCCGCTGGAGTCCCTGCGTGGCGGCGAGGCGCTCCGCTGGCGGGCGCGGACCGCCCGGAACATTGGCCAGCCGGGGGCCTTCTGAGTCGCGGCGGCGGCGGGCCGCAAAAAAAAGTGCAAAGTGCGCTTGACCTGTGGCTCCCCTAGCGCTATATTATTTGTGCGGTACATAAAAGAGCTTGCTGATTCTGGGCGGGCAGTTCCGCGACACCACGCAGGTGCCCCCTCCCCACCTGCTAGTCCGAATTGCCCGCCCTTACTATTGGCCCGGAGGAAACGCCCGGGCCTGTGGGCGAGCCATGCCTGACCCGCGTGACCGGACGCGGGCAGGGGACGGCTCGCCCACAGGCCTCGCCGTTTCAGGCGCTCTCAGACCGCGGGGAGGGTGAAGTAGAAGGTGGAGCCGTTCTGGGGCTGGGACTCGACCCAGATACGTCCGCCGTGGTGCTCGATGAGCCGGCGGCAGATGGCGAGGCCGATGCCCTTGCCTGGGACGGCGTCGGAGCCGTTGCCGCGCTGGAAGATCTGGAAGATGCGCTCGCGCTGCTCGGGCTCGATGCCGACGCCGTAGTCGCGGACGGAGAGGAGCCAGTGGCCATTCTCGCGCTGGGCGGCGACGTGGATTTCGGGCCTCTTGCCGCCTGCGAACTTCAGGGCGTTGCCGATGAGGTTCTGGAAGATACGGCGGAGCTGGCATTCGTGGCCGGGGACGGTTGGGAGCGGGCCGTGGGTGACGGCGGCGGCGGTCTCGGCCATGGGGGTCTGGAGGTCGGCCACGGCCTGGGAGAGGACGGCCTCGAGGTTCACGGGGCGAGGCGGCTCCTCGTGCTGGTCGGCGCACGAGTATTCGAGGAGGTCGCGGATGAGGGCCTCCATGCGGGTGACGCCCTCCAGGGCGGAGGCGATGAACTTGTCGGCGTCGGGGTCGAGGCGCCCGCTGTAGCGGCGCTGAAGGAGGCGGAGGAAGCCGCCGACGACGACGAGTGGGGCCTGGAGGTCGTGCGAGGCGATGGAGGCGAACTGCTCGAGGTCGCGGTTCGAGCGGGCCAGCTCGTCGGCGAGGCGCTGGAGTGCGGCGTTGGCGGCGCGCAACTGCGCGGTGCGCTCCTCCACGCGGCGTTCGAGCTCGGCGTGGGCCTGGGCGAGGGCCTCCTCGGCTCGGCGGTGCTCGGTGATGTCGCGCGAGATGCCGAAGGTGCCGATGATGCGTCCCGCGGCGTCGCGCAGCGGCACCTTGGTCGTCGAAACCCAGGTCACACGGCCGTCGGGCCAGTCCTCGCGCTCCTCCTTGCCCACGATGGGCTGGCCGGTGCGCATGACCTCCTGCTCGTCGGCGAATGCCTGGGGGGCGTGGTCGCTGCCGAAGAAGTCGAAGTCGGTCTTCCCCAGCGCGTCGGCCGGGTCGTGGAGGCCGAACCAGCGGGCCAGCTTGCGGCTGACGCGCAGGAAGCGGCTGCCGGAGTCCTTGAAGTAGATGTGGTCGGGCACCGTCTCCATCAGGGTGGTGAGGAGGTAGCGGTCGAAGGCGAGTTGCTCGATCTCGCGGCGCGCGTCGCGCACGGCCCTCAGCGATTCCTCGATCGAGCGGTTCAACGTGTCGGCGGGGGCATCGGGGCAATCCGCGCGCAGGGCGTCGAGCAGGTCTTCCGCCCTGCGGAGGCGGTCGAGCAAGCCATCGGGCATCGGGCTTCCCCTTCTCTCGGCTGTTGGAGCATGCTGACGAAGCCAAGCTGCCGCCCGGTGCCGTCGAACGGGTCACCGATTGTGGGCTGGCCCGGCCGCGGTCCCTCTGTACCTACTTTATTCCATTAGTCGCACGAGGTCAACTGGTTGCTGCATGGCTAGCGCCGCACGGCGGGGCGGGGCGGGGGGGGCGGGA